>Ga0114957_1001566_pt1 | contig 24401 bp, 20 predicted proteins | sample BantaG_FD_87175 | JGI IMG/M metagenome (GOLD analysis project Ga0114957, IMG submission 87175) | Marine algal microbial communities from Bantry Bay, Ireland - BantryBay_4 metaG | ecosystem: Host-associated > Algae > Red algae > Unclassified | place: Bantry Bay, Ireland | collected 2014-11-21 | reverse complement strand
TCGACCTGTTCCTTCCTGAAAGACTCTGTAAATCTCCGTCTTCGACGTTCTTCTACTGTCATAATTCTTAATTTAGTAAAAGTTATCCACACAAAAAGCGTCAACCTATATCATGAGAGAACATCAAAACCTCCAAAAAAAAAAGGCACCCAGTAAACTGAATGCCTTTTTAAAAATTTATATTTTATTCTAAAACTAGTCGTCTAAGTGATAGCACACTTTGAACATTAATGCTGCTAAAACACCGCCAAGTGAACAAGCAACTGCGAATACCCAAATATTAGACCATGACGTCATTTCTGCAATAGAAACACCCAAGCCAACAGCAGGATTAAATGCACCTCCTGATATACCACCAAGACCATAAGCCATTGCTGTAACAGTGAAGCCAATTGCTAAGCCATAGAATGAATTGCCTTCGTTAGATTTAGTCGTTGCAGTATTAAGTACAACCCAAACCAAAGCGAAAGTACCAAGCAGCTCTGCTACAAATGCTGCAGGTATTGGAGTGCCATCAGCGGAACCAAATGCAGCTGCTGTAGCTCCACTGTGATCAATCCCAAGTACAGTTGTCGCAACTAATGCTGCAACTGCTCCACCAGCCAATTGTGCAATGACGTAAGGCACAAAATCAGCGGCTGACATAGCTCCTCTCATTAGGACACCAATAGAAACGGCAGGATTGAAATGACCTCCTGATATGTGGCCTCCGGCAAAAATCATTACCATTAATGCTGCACCAATTGCTACTGGTGCCATGACACCTCCTTTAGCAACTGCCACGACAACAGTAAGTACCAAAAAGAAAGTGCCGATAAATTCAACAATATATTTTCCCATAATTTAAAAAGTTAGTTTTTAATAAACAATTCAATATATAATATTTTTCTATATATAATTCATTTTGAGTCAGTTAATCACATTTGTTAACAATACTCAATTAGGACGAACTTTTCACATTTCGGTAACTTATTTGGTTAAAAAAATGTAATTCTTTCGGTATAAGGACGCTACAGGTTAATGTTTTCTAATCATTAAGCATTTGTAGCAAACAATTATTTTATAGGCAGACTCTTTATTTTGAGTGAAGGACTGTTAAGGCATAGTCTTCTTTATGTCTATTTACTTTTTTGGAAACTGAAATAAATAGCTCGGTCTGAAGAATCATCCTATTATTACCATGATTTTTATAGTAAACATTCGATTTAACAGTAAGATTAAAGTGGTTTTAGTACAGAAAGCTATGGGTTATTTATCATTAAACTAATAGGACTTGGATTATAACAAGGAAAGTATAGAATTGCATGAAAAGATCAAGGGGAAGTTGGATGTCACGTTAAGTACACCAATTAATACTAAAGAGGATTTGTCTCTGATATATTCACCTGGAGTTGCAGGTCCATGTTTAGCAATTGCTGAAGATCCGTCACGTGATATTGATTTGACAATTAAAGGCCGTACCGTGGCAGTCGTCTCCGATGGAAGTGCAGTATTGGGTCTAGGCAATATAGGTGCCGCAGCTGCTATACCGGTCATGGAAGGCAAAGCTGCTCTATTCAAGAAGTTTGCTGGACCAAATGCCTTTCCAATTTGTCTGGCTACGAAAGATACGGAAGAGATTATCCGTACAGTTCAGTTGATTGCTCCTGTGTTTGGAGGTGTAAATCTGGAAGATATATCTGCTCCTAGAAGTTTTGAAATCGAACAGCGATTACAAGATTTAGGCATTCCAGTATTTCATGACGATCAGCATGGTACTGCTATTGTCACTCTCGCGGGATTGATGAATGCTTGTAAAGTGCTTGGCAAGCATCTGTCACAGCTCAATGTGGTGATCAACGGCGCAGGAGCAGCTGGTAATGCAATCACTGAATTGCTAAGATGTCAAGGACATGATCACGACAGCAGCCAATGCATCACTGTCAAGTCAGTCATTGTGTGTGACAGTAAAGGTATTATTTCCAAAGACAGGACAGATTTAACTCCAATCAAACAAAAATTTTTAAACTATACCAATCCCAATAATCGATCAGGGATGTTGATAGACGCTATGCAAAACGCTGATGTTTTCATTGGTGTGAGTGTTGCTATTTACTAGATGCAAGTCATATAAAAGCGATGGCGAAAGATCCGATTATATTTGCCTTAGCCAATCCTGATCCTGAAATTACGCCTGAAAAGGCTAAACAGTTTGGTGCTGCAGTGATAGCCACTGGCAGAAGTGATTATCCTAATCAAGTAAATAATGTCCTTGCATTTCCAGGAATCTTCAAAGGAGCTCTTCAAGTGAAAGCGCCAAGAATTACCAGCGATATGAAAATTGCAGCTGCAATTGCTATTGCGGACTGCGAAGAAAATCCGACAGTTGACAATATCATTCCACATGCGCTCAATATGACGATTGCAGATAAAGTGGCTCAAGCTGTTATTGACAATTTTAAAAATTTGGAAGCATAGGATGCCATAAGCTCCAAGGGCGTTTTTGGACCGATTTGTCAAGAAAAGTTATTTAATAGTTTTAATCTAAACTTGGTTTTGAAATCTTGCTTTTTAACACTTCAATAGTATTATGTTAGCAATTACATAATCAACGTTATTCAAAACTACTTTGATATGAGAACCATGCTTCCAGCAATAATGACAATTTCATTCTTTTTATGTTTCGATATCACTTTTGCTCAATGTCCTACTATCACCCCAAATGATATTAGTGGAAGTTATTGTAATGAGACTAATGCAGCTATTGAAGCTGGGCCCTTAAATGTGGATGTAACTTATTCATGGTCTTCATCAAACTCGAATATTGCCATCGCAGATCCTTCAGCTTCAAGTACATCAGTTATATTTAATGCGCCAACGACGTGTCAGATTGAGTCAGCAGATATCTCTTTAATTGCTACTTGTAATTCAGACGGGCATGAATTATTTAACGGTGTGGTAAGCACTGTACAAGTCTATCCAACACCTCCTGATGATTTGGCGTCCTTCGTTACAATTACGGAGAACACTTGTGATGAGCCAGTTATTCTAGAAGGAGTATGCGAGACATTTATCACATTGACTCCAGATCCATCTAACCCAACGTTCCCAGTTTTGCCTGGTGATTCTGGAACTGCTTCATACTCATTAACATATATGGCACCAGGAACAGATCCAGATTGCTGTGTGCCTGTTGATGATAACTTTGCAGCTGCAGACGGGATGTGCGAAGCAACAGTTTCAGTAAACTATATGTGCATTTGTGAAGCAAACGTTGGAAATTTTAGTAAACGATCTGGTAATGAATAAACCCGATGTTATATGTGCAGATAGTGTCTCTTGGTGAAAGCTTTAGGTGATGGATTTTTATTCATTCCTGTCTGTTAATGTTCCAGTATGTGGATGTATTGCAATAAGTTAGATAGAGGCTATATAACTTGTCCACCTATTAAAAAAAGCTTTTGAGTTATTCCTTTTGCTCCTATATTAGCACATATATTCCCTAGGTTGGACCAGGCGGTCCTCCCAAAGTGAGTTTACCAGTGCTCTGAAAAAGTTACTTCTCAATAATACCTTCAAAAATCCAATTGGCAAGTGCTTGTCTGTTCTCCTTGATCAATAATCTGGCGTGATCGTCGGTATTTTTAATGTTGGCCAATTCGATGTACACGGCTGTCGGTAAGGTGTTTCTCAGCATAAACAAACCACGATCTCTCACAAAGCCTTTGTAACCTCTATTTTTCTGATACTTATCGTATTTTTCCTTAAATGTTTCTTGCAATTTTTTGGCTAAAGCAAGACTACTTTTACTGTGTTTATAGTGATAGAAATAGACATCTTGACGCCTATTTTTAGACTGAGAATCCACATGTATCATTACAGCCTTTTGAGTTTTGTAGCCTTTCTTTTTATAGGAATGATAAAGATCATTTATCACTTTAGTCCTATCTGCTAATCGAGCTAATTGATTACGAGAGATACGGATATCCCCTTTGTATTTTTCATTACTGTCACATTTTAGAATCCTACCATCTCTGATTCCATCTGAGTCGTCCTGGACAATGATCTCTACTTCTGCACCATGTTGCATTAAGTTTCTAGCGACTCTAAGTACAACATCGTAGGCATATTCGTCCTCGCATATTCTAGAAGAATATCCTTGATAGCTTGCACCTGGATCAGGGCCTCCATGACCACTGACCAAATAAAAGACCTGATTCTTCAAACTCGTATCAACTACTTTTAGCTCTTTATATTTTTTTCCAAAAAGTGATACTGTTTTCGTTTTTACAAGTTCTTTCTTTTCTTCTTTGACAGTTGTATTACCAACAACTTCGCTAGCAGTGAATTCTTTAGGTACAATATTATCGCTTACGCAATGCAATTCATTATAAGGGACCCACAACAGTTTAGACTCTGTGTAATTTGTTTTGCGAATCTTGAGTTCTTTCAATGCTTCATTGTATTCCTTTATCCGTACGGCTTGATCCCAATTGTTTACTCCAATGGTTGATCTGATGCTTTTGCCATTATACTTATAGATGAAAACTGGTAAAGTATAATTAACTCCTTCTTTTAAAAAATCAGAGGATTTGAGCTTGTTCATCTTGTAAAATGCCTTGATATTACATGAATGCTCAGCGAGTTTATATCTCCTCAATAAGGAGAAAACACCGTCGCCACGTAAAGCTTCAACTTGATAATTAGAAATAGTTTTATCACTCGGATCTATCGGGGAGTGTAAAACAAGAAGTAAGTTTGCAAGAATAAGGAGACTTGAAACCATTTTAAATCGATTTTGGTCTACAAATATACATTAAATAATATTATAATATATAAAACAGTTATAACCAATTAGTTAAAAAATATTGAATCCGACGAAACAAATATTACATCTCCTTCAGTATCAATTCAAATTAGAAAGTAAAAGTCCTCATGTCTTAGCGGCTAATGTATTATACGTTGTTACCATCATCTTTATTATTTATCGCATATTCAATCAGATCTCGCCACCTGCATGGGTTGCCGTTTTTTGGATAGTATTTATGTTTACGACAATCAACGTAACCATACACAGTTATTCTAAAGAGCAGGGCAAATCAGTCCTTTTCTTTTATTCTATTATGCATCCAATGTCTTTGTATGTATCAAGGACATTATTCAACTTTCTGGTGATTTGTATGTCATCTTTTGTGGTCTACTTGTTTATGACATTATTTTTGGAAAACCCTGTCATAGAGCAAGTTATGTTTTTAAAAACGGTGCTATTATCTAGTCTTGCAGTTTCCATCATATTTAGTTTTACCTCGGCAATAGCTGTGCATACTCATATGAAGCACACGATGATGACATTGCTGAGCTTACCTTTGATTATTCCTGTCATACTTGTAGCTGTGAAATTGAGTCTGGTAGCAGTAGGCACCATAATAGATGACGGAAGCACCACAGACTTTAATATTTTAATTGGGATAAACCTCATAATGTTGGGTATTGGAAGTTTTTTATTCCCATATTTGTGGCGTTCATAAATGTAGTACATGAGTTGGTGGAAACTCCTTAGTGTTTTACTCTTAACTTACGTAATTATCGCAGGATTTACGGTACCTCTTAAACCTGGGATTGCATTTGTATCCCCTCAAACAACAGCTTCAAATGCGACACTTCAACTTTCGATTGAAGGCTATAACACACATTTTGAATCGGGCAAACAGTCTTTAGAAGCATGGCTTAAATTAGATTCCATTCACGGTGTACAAGCGAGTGAGCTCATCGTCAATAACGAAAATCAAATAGAAGCTACTTTTCCAATTGGAGGGATTGAGAATGAATTTACTGATGCCACCTTGTATGTCAATAATGATATCGACAAAACTGCTTTCTTGCCATCTGCCATCAGAATTACTAAAAACGGTGATGTTTCTAATTTCACTAGACAACTGATTCCTTACGATAGATTAAGTAGTAAACCAGGATTTTTATTCCCTTATCGAGAAATTCTTAATGAAACCATTCGCAATACATTTTTCCATGTCGCGCTTTGGATGTCGATGTTTGCCTTATTAATTGTTGGTATCTATAATGGCATTCAATACTTACGGACCAATGACATCACATACGATTCTAAAGCTTCTTCCTTTAATATGATCGCAATTGTATATGGCTTGTTGGGTTTAGCAACTGGATCTGTCTGGGCGAAATACACTTGGGGAACGTGGTGGACAACCGATATAAAATTAAATATGTCAGCGATTGCAATGTTGATTTACGTAGCATATGCAATACTTCGAGCTTCGATTGACGATATTGATAAACGTGCCAAACTATCTAGCTTGTATGCCATATTTGCTTTTGCTGCCTTGATACCTTTAGTGTTAGTTCTACCACGGATGGGTAATGTTATCAGTCTTCATCCAGGGAATGGTGGAAATCCAGCTATTGGAGGTGAAGACATGGACAATACATTGCGTATGGTCTTTTATCCAGCAGTCATTGGATTGTTTCTTTTCGGTATGTGGATTGCGACTATTCGAACAAGAATTGAAATATTATACTATAAAAAATCTCAATTGGAATGAAAAAATCCTATTTGTGTATAATAACAATCATCATTCCTCAACTTATGATAGCTCAAGCATCAGGGGACTTTTTGCGAAGTACAGGCAAAATTTATTCAGTTGTTGTAACGTTGGTCATTATATTTTTGGGTATCGTTTTTTATGTTTGGCGCTTAGATAGAAAGGTCAAACAAATGGAAGACGATTGGAATGACTAAGGAGTTTCTATTTTAAAAATGTACTAACTAAAATACACACATGAAAAAAATGAATGAACCGAGTTTTTACGAAGGGGTAATGCTCAACTTTGATCAAGCAGCAGGGTTGACGTCACATCCAAAAGGCTTACTTGATCAAATCAGAGAATGTAATTCTGTCTATCAAATGAGATTTCCTGTCAAAATGGGAAATCAATACGAGGTGATTGAAGCCTATAGAGTGCAACATTCACATCATCGAGCGCCAACCAAAGGAGGGATTCGTTTTTCTGAACACGTCAGCCAAAAAGAAGTCATGGCCCTAGCTGCTTTGATGACATTCAAATGTGCACTTGTCGATGTCCCATTTGGAGGGGCGAAAGGTGGTGTAAAGATTAATCACAAAAAATACAATAGAGAACAACTCGAGAGAATAACTAGACGATATACGGTCGAGCTTATCCGTAAAGGATTCATAGGACCGAGTGTGGATGTACCCGCGCCAGATTATGGGACAGGTGCTAGAGAAATGGCATGGATATTAGATACTTATCGGACGTTTTCCAAAGACGAAATAGATGCAGCTGGTTGCGTTACTGGAAAGCCTGTCAGTCAAAATGGCATAAGAGGCAGAACCGAGGCAACTGGTAGAGGAGTCTATTATGGTATGAGAGAATTGCTTGCTCAAGAAAAGGAAATGGCAGCAATTGGTCTTACCACAGGAATGGCAGGCAAGAGAATGGTTATTCAAGGCCTTGGAAACGTGGGATCTTATACAGCGACAATATCAATGGACGAAGGTGATGCAAAAGTTTTAGCTGTTGCTGAATATGATGGCACTATTTATAATCCAGACGGCATTAATATCCAAAAACTAATAAGCTATAAAAAGGCAAAAGGAAAAGTGAGTGGATTCCCTGGAGGTAAATTGTTGACAGGTAAAGATGATTGGTTGAATATAGAATGTGACATCCTTGTACCGGCTGCTCTTGAAGGAACAATAAATGCAGGCAATGCCAAGAAAGTAAAGGCTAAAATTATAGCTGAAGCTGCCAATGGACCAGTGACCTCTAGAGCTGAAGAGATATTAACTAAAAAAGGAATTATCATCATCCCAGACATGTATCTAAACGCTGGCGGCGTCACAGTCTCTTACTTCGAATGGTTGAAAAATTTGTCACATATGCGATTTGGACGAATGGAAAAGCGATTCAATCAGAATACGTATCAAAATCTAGTCAATCAGGTTGAGAAAATGACAGGAAAGACGATTTCAAAAGCCAATAGAGACTTATTGACAAAAGGTGGTGATGAGATTGATTTAGTCAGAAGCGGACTCGAAGAGACAATGATCAATGCATTTCATAGTATCAGAGAAGTCAAAAACAGACGAAAAAAGGTCACTAATTATCGATCTGCTGCCTTTATAAATGCGATAGATAAAATAGTGGGTGACTATTTAATGATGGGTATATTTCCGTGATAAGACATTTATTCTTATTAAATTAGAGATAGGGCAAGATTCCATAAACAAACTTTGTAATTAACTCTACAAGTGTTAGATTAGTATCGTTTGTAACATCATATCCGAACCTAATAAAAAGCAAAAAACTTTTTTTTAATTAACCTTTTATTATGAAAAAACGATTACTCATACGAGTTATGATGGCATTTTCTATGCTATTTATCACACTGACCGTATTTTCCCAAACTATCAGCGGAACCATACTTGATCAATTTAATGATCCAGTTATTGGTGCTTCCGTTTTAGTGAAAAATTCAACTAATGGTACCATCACTGATATTGATGGGACATTCAGCCTTAATGAAGTAAGTGCTGGCTCGGAATTAGAAATATCCTATTTGGGATATCGGACAGAAACTGTAACTGTGAATTCAGATAATGCTGTCATTGATTTAGTCATGTCAGAAGACATTAATCAACTAGATGAAGTCGTCATTACAGGTCTTGCAACAACAGTAAAAAGAAAAAACTTAGCAAATTCCGTGGCTCGTATAGATGCACAAGAGTTAACAGGAATTGTTCCACAAGCAACACTTGATGGTGCTCTTTACGGGAAATTCAAAGGTGCAGAAATAAGAGCCAACTCTGGTGCACCAGGTGGTGGATTATCATTTAAATTAAGAGGTACGACATCTATAAGTGGCTCATCTCAACCATTGATCATTGTCGATGGTGTATATATTGATAACTCATCTATCCCTTCTGGATTAAATATCGTCTCAGCCGCCGCTGGTGGTGGAAGTACATCAAATCAGGATAACCCTTCAAACAGACTTGCAGACTTAAATCCCGATGATATTGAATCTGTGGAAATTTTGAAAGGAGCATCCGCTGCTGCGATTTACGGATCACGGGCTTCAGGTGGTGTAGTTATCATCACAACCAAGAGAGGAGAGAATGGTAAAACAAGGATCAATATTTCTCAATCTATTGGTCAGATAACTCAATTAAACAAATTAGGAGTCAGACAATGGACTGCAGAAAGAGTCGATTCTTCAAATTTTGCTGGCGACATAGATAACTTTAGAGCTGCTGAAGCTGCAGGTACAATTAGAAACTATGAAGATATTCTTTATGGCAATACTGGCACCGCATATAATACGAATGCAAGTATCACAGGTGGAAACGAAACTACGAAGTTTTATCTTGGTGGGTCTTATAAAGATGAAGAGGGAATTGTAAATAATACAGGTTATCAAAAGGTATCAACAAGACTCAATATTGATCAGAAAATCTCTGAGGTATTTGATGCTTCTATATCAACCAATTATATCTATTCTTCTGCTGATAGAGGTTTTTTTAATAATGATAATTCAGGTACTACGATAGGTGTATCATTTTCTTCCACACCTTCATGGGCTCAATTACTACCAAATGAAGCTGGTGTATTTCCAGATAATCCATTTGCTCCATCCAACTTTTTACAGACAGTTGATCAAGTCACGAATAATGAAAATGTAAATCGGTTTCTTGGTGGAGGAACATTAACAGCAAATATATTCCAAAACGAAAATTCTTCATTAAAGGGAATTTTTAGAGGTGGGATAGATTTTTATAATTTAAATACAACGGCTTTATTCCCAAACACACTACAATTTCAGAGTAATGGTAATGGCTTGAATGGTGTGTCCGTGCAAGGATTTACAAGAAATTTAAATACCAACTTAGCCGCATTTTTAGTACATAATTATTATACTGAAAGTGGAATTGGATTTACAACATCAGCTGGTGTGACGCAAGAAAATTTTAATAGAAATACGATTCTTGGAGAAGCATCAGATTTGATTGGTTCACAAACTAACCTTGATCAAGCAGGAAATAGAAATGTAACTCAAACTAGATTAATTCAGGAGGATAAAGGATTTTTTGTACAAGAAGAAATTAACTACAAAGATCAAATTATTGCAACCATTGGTTTGAGAGGCGATAAGTCTTCTAACAATGGCGATGTTAATGAGTTTTTTTTCTATCCTAAAGCGAACGTTGCTGTAAACCTAAGCGAGTTTGGTCTATTTGATTCCTCAGGACCAATTTCTCAATTGAAGGTTAGAGCCGCCTACGGTGAGTCAGGTAACTTTGCAAGATTTGGTTCAAAGTTCACTGCACTTCAATCAACGATCGTGAATGGTCAAGCTGGGGTATTCACTCCTGGGTTACTGGGTAACGCCACTGTCGGCCCAGAAAGGCAAAAGGAATTTGAAATTGGTGCTGATTTTGAAATATTTAATCGATTTTCTATTGATGCAACATACTATGTCAAAAGAGTAGAAGATTTATTATTGAACGCTGATTTACCGACATCTTCAGGATTCTCATCTCAAGTGACTAATGCGGCAGAACTTAGGAATAGAGGTTTCGAGATAGGCTTAAATTTAGGTGTTCTTAACACAGAAAACCTGAACTGGACATCAAGATTTAGTTTCTGGACGAATGATGCAGAAGTAACAGAACTTTCAGTACCTGAATTTACGACTGGTGGTTTTGCTGATTTCTTGGGTAATTTCATCATCAAAGAAGGGTTTAGTCCAACTACCATTATTGGTGTCGGACCTGAACCAACAGTTGGATTGAATGGTGGAGAGCCGAGCTTGCAAATCTTTGGAAATGCAGAAGCTGATTTTCAATTGTCTTGGACTAATAATATTGAGTATGAGAACTTTAGCTTTTCATTCTTATGGCATTGGAAGAAAGGTGGTGATAACATCAATTTATCCACTCTTCTATTTGATTTAAATAATACTTCTCATGATTTTGATGATTTTACTCTAGATCCTGAAACGGATCCTACAGAAAGGTTGAGTGATGGTGAGTTCAGACTTGATAATTTAGGGAGCAACACAGATCCATATATTGAAGATGCAAGTTACTTGAGATTGAGAGAGATAGGCTTATATTATAGATTACCAGAAACTCTTTTAGGTGATTTTGCTAGATTGACAGTAGGAGTTTCTGGCAATAACTTAATCAACATTTTCAATTACAACAGTTATGATCCAGAAGTGTCCAACTTTGGTGGCAATGGCTTATCAACTGGGGTAGAGGTGTTGCCTTTTCCCTCATCTAAGCGCTTTGATTTTCACGTAAAAGCTAGTTTCTAATCAATAACTCAAAAAGATAAAACAATGAAAATTTTAAAATATATATTTTTAGCAGTGCTGCTCATTCCATTTGCTAGCTGCGACATAGACGATGCTCCAAATCCTAACGGTTCATCTATTGCAGGCTTTGATATAGATGCATCTAAGAGTGCATTGCAAACTTTGGTCACTGGTATGGAAGATCTCCTGAGACAAGAGATTGGATTTTACTACGACGTGGTCTCAATTATAGGAAGAGAATATTATTTCTTTACAGGTTCTGACCCAAGATATACAGGCGAAGTCCTCGGTAAAGGAGATTCACAATTAGATAATGCAGGATTCTATGGTACGAGACCATACCTTGGCAGATACAGAACAGTGAGAACGGCTAATGTATTGATCGATGGAGCCACCAATTCTACGTTATTGACATCAGAAGAATTGAATGGCTATGTGGGATTTGCAAAGACTTTCCAAGCATACGAATTATTACTCGCAGCTAATTTACAGTTCGAGAATGGCATTAGAGTTGATGTCGCGGATACTGAAAATTTAGGTCCATTTCTTGATTACAGTGCTGCATTATCTTCAATTCAAGGTTTACTTAGTGAAGCTGTGACAGGCTTAAATGGAGCTGGTGATGTATTCCCATTCACTCTTTCTGCTGCAATGGAAGGATTTGATACTCCCCAATCATTTCTCGGGTTTAACAGAGGACTTGCTGCACGTGTGTCTTTATATCAAGGAAATACTGGTGAAGCGCTAACAAATCTAGGATCATCATTCATGGATATTGATGGTGATTTGAGTGTTGGTCCTGCTAGATTTTATTCAACAGCAGGTGGTGATTTTGCTAATAATATTTTTAGAGTGCCAGACCAAGCAGATGCTATCATTGCTCATCCAAGTTTCGTAGAAGATGCTACACAAGGTGACACCAGATTAAGTAAAGTACTACTGAGACCTTCGGGAACTTTACAGTTAGATGATTTAAGTGGAGACTTTGACGTTGTCCGTTATCAATCTATGTCTGACTTTGTCCCGTATATGAGAAATGAAGAGTTGGTCTTAATATTCGCTGAAGCCAATGCAACATCTAATCCAGGAGAAGCAGTCAGAGCAATCAATGCTATTCGTTCTTCTGCCGGATTGGCAGATTACGATGGCGGTATGGATTCAAACTCATTGATAGATGAAGTCCTTTACCAGAGACGGTATTCTTTATTTGCCGAAGGGCACAGATGGATAGACAATCGTCGATTGGGAAGATTAGGTGAATTACCTATCGATAGACCTGGCGACGATGTGTTTGCTCAGTTTCCAAGACCAGTATCTGAGGTTGGTGGGTAGATGACTTTCGGTGGTTTTGAGCTTGTCTACCAACAGGCATGTGTTTAATGTTGAATGCCTATGGTTAGTGTTTGGTGCTGGCAACGATAGGAAAAAGTCCTTTAGCAATATGTGCAGTCTAAGATTAGTGAAAGGCTGCAATTGTCAAATTTCATAAAACTAAAAAGCCCATTCATGATCGTGTGAATGGGCTTTTTGCGTAAATAGGAAGTATGATGAAAATTTGTTTTTGACTACTTTTATGGAGTATAATTATGTAAGAAATGTTCGGAGAGACTATACCGTCTCCCTTGAGGTAGATTCATGAGGGTAACTACCTTGAAGGACCACCTCGTCTTCCGCGAAGCGGAATCCACTCATCCATTGGTGGAGGATTTTCCCCGCTCAAATAATAAAACTGCTCCTCCAAAAGCGCCTGCTGTCCCAAAGTCCCTTCAAGCGAAATCCGTCCGTGTCAACACTCAACATTCAACATTCAAAACTAATCACTACCGAAGGTATCAACCGCAGACTTAGGGATATACTTTGTGTACCAAAGCTGTGACCTTAGATTGTACTCCCCAATCAAAAATTTTTGTCGCAATCAATGCTTCCACTCTGTCTTTATATTGTTCTTGAAATAAAGCATCTTCTATAAGTAGGAGGGCTTTGTCTAGTGATTTAAGAATAGTATTCCTTAATGGATCAGAATAGAAGGAATAAGTAGTCATGAATTTGATGCCTTGTTCGGCATTAAATAAATAGACATCGATCATATCCCAGTTATACGTTGCATTCTTTTCTAACTCAGTGAGAAGTGCATTGATTTTTTGGATGCGCGGCCGTCTTGGTTTGCGGAAGCTTTTCGTTTTGTACTTTTTTAAAATAGACTCTTTTGCTTTATCGTAGATTTTATTTCGTTCTTTTTCATTGCCCAATTCAAGTGCATAGAAAGACTTGACCTCCGGTATTTTCTCATAGAGTACCCGAAGCTCATCTTTGAGTTCCTCCTCTTCTAGATGTTCGATGTGCTTGATGAAAACAGATTTTCTCACACTGAAAAATAACTGAAATTCTTCAAATATAGTGCGATTGATCACAGCTTTTAAGATTTTTTTGGAAGCGTTTCTTATCTTGATGAATAGAATACATCGTGTTCATTAACTCCTAAGATGTTATCTAAATTTCGATATTATGAAAAAAATGCTCTGCTATGCCTTCTTGATCGGTCTACTGCCCACATGTATCGCTCAAAAACAAATCCCACTAGGAAATAGTGCCTCAGACCTGATGATGGCATTATTGTCTGATACACCTATCGAAGAGGATTTACAAGAATTGTGTGATCACTTCGGTGGTCGGGTCACGGGCACAGATATTAATTTAGCCTCTGTCGATTGGGCTGTACAGAGATTTCAAGACGCTGGAGTAGCTGTACAAAAAGAAGCATTTATTATTCCATCACTATGGGTAGAAAATGGGACTGTTGCCACAGTATCAGGAGCTGCAGAATTTACACCTAAAGTGGTAGCAAAATACTATTCTAAAGCAACACCCAAAGGAGGCTTGAGGGCTGCAATTATCGATGTTGGTTATGGGACTGATGCTGATTTTGAAAAAGCAGGATTATCTGTGAAGGGCAATTATGTATTGGTCGAAGCTGATTTGTGTCTAGACGTCAATGGACTATTTAAAGAATACGCTGACGCCGCAGCAATTGATGCTAGAGCAGCAGCAGCGGGAGCCGTTGGAATCATCAATATGTCCTCACGACCTAAAAAGCTCCTATATAGATTCATCGCTTCTGATGGGCCAAAGCACGGACTTGTTAATCTTGTGATGGCCAGAGAAGATGCTTACAGATGCCAACGAATTTTACAAAATGGAGATGAACTCATCTTTAATGTCATCTTGAATGCAGTTACAGAAGATGAGACAACCAGCTACAATGTGATTGCTGAAATCAAAGGGTCAGACAACACAGATGAATATGTGTTGATTGGTGCACACCTAGACTCTTGGGGACTTGGTACTGGCGCAAACGACAATGGCTGCAATGTCACCATGATGATAGATATAGCCAGACAAATGCAACGCCTTGGCATCAAACCAAAACGCACGATACGCTTCGCATTATGGAATGGTGAAGAACAAGGCTACTTTGGTTCATGGGGTTACAACAAAAGTCATCAATCAGAATTAGACGACCTTATCATGACCATGTCTGTTGATATTGGCAGCGGCGGCATTACAGGTTTTTTCTCTAACGGTAGACCTGAGATGGCTGCAATCACACAGAAAGTGATGCAAGCTGTGTCTGGCCTTGGAGCAAAACATATACTTGACGTTCCGATTGTTGGAACCGATAATTTTGATTTTATGCTTGAAGGTGTTGGCAATCTAGTAGCAAACCATAAACCCTTCAACTATGGCGTTAATTATCACGCACCATCTGACACGTATGATAAAGTGGATTTAGAATCATTAAAACGAAACTCGGCTATTGTCGCTTCAGTTGCGTTGGGTTTTGCTAATCTCCCAGAAGAAGATGTTACCTGGAAGCGTCAATCGCGTGAGGAAATCACCCAGCTGATAAAAGACTTTAATCTTGAATTCTCTATGCGGATGTTTGGTGTTTATGAGGCTTGGGAGAGTGGGGAGAGGGGGAGAAGATAGCCTTCGGCAATCTTCTAATGTTGAATTTTTAATTTTGAGTCCACTCTGAAAACTGACGAATTGCATAAAATGACATATTTTGGATGAGATTTTTGGTTTTTGAAATTCAGTGATGCCTGAGTATCAGTGAGTTGAGAAAATGAAAAATACCGCCAAAAGAAACATTTTTGGTTTTGTGAGTTTTCGGAGTGGGCTCAAATTTATATGTTTAATGAATAAGGGGCGAGTTCCCAAGGTTTACATTACCTACTGGACTAAAGCCCTTCTGTTTTTTTCCATTCAACACTAAACATTCAACATTAAAAATTGCCGTAAGGCAACACTAAACATTGCCGAAGGCATGCAACTCATTAAAAATTAAACATTAAAAATTCAACATTGCCGAAGGCAAATTTCGCATCTTACACAATAAATCACATTCAAAAAATCATGCAAGAAGAAAGAGAATTCGATGTTGTACTTTGGGGGGCAACTGGCTTCACAGGTAAATTAGTTGCTGAGTATTTGTATAACAATTATAAAAATACACCTGATTTGACATGGGCGATAGCTGCTCGAAATAAAGAAAAACTGGAAGGCGTCAGAGCTGAAGTTGCTGATGATTCTATTCCTATCATCATTGCAGATAGTAACAACGAGAAAAGCCTTGTGGATTTAGCAAAGCGTACAAAAGTGATCTGTACGACTGTGGGGCCATATGAAAAGTATGGTTCGCTACTTGTAAAGGTCTGCGTCGATACGGACACCCATTATTGTGATTTGACAGGCGAAGTGCCGTGGATGTCAAAGATGATCAATCTCTATCACGACATGGCTTCCTCCAAAAAGTTAAAGATTGTACACACTTGTGGATTCGATTCTATTCCGTCAGATATGGGCGTCTATTTTATGCAGCAACAGGCTTTGGCTAAAACAGGTGCATACGCCAAGCAGATAGATATGCGTGTAAAAGCATTTGCTGGTGGGATAAGTGGTGGTACCTATGCGTCCCTTTCGGGAATGTTAGAAGACGCACAAAAAGACAAGTCTATTTATGGTATTTTAAATAATCCGTATAGTCTGAATCCAGAAGGTGAACAATATGGACCCGATCAAAAAGATCTACAAAAAGTAGTGTTTGATGATGTGTCTAACAGTTGGAATTATCCGTTTGTTATGGCTGGAATAAACACTAGGGTTGTCAGAAGAAGTAATGCTTTACTGGACTATACTTATGGTAAAGAATTCAAATATAGTGAATCTGCAATGACCGGTAAAGGCATCTCAAATCGGATGAAAGCAACCGCAGCAGCTGCATCAATGGCGATGTTAATGTTGGCAAAACCAGGTTCATTATTAAAGAAAGTTGTTGACAAAAAAACACCTAAGCCGGGCGAAGGACCAAGTAAAGAAGAGAGAGATAATGGCTTTTACAACATGCGTTTATATACACGCTTGCACGACGATACGATGGTAGTAGGTAGAGTAACCGGAGACAAAGATCCAGGTTATGGTTCAACATCAAAAATGCTAGCAGAAGCTGCGATAGCGTTGTCAAAAGATGAGCTTCCTGAAACTTACGGACTACTGACACCATCTGTCGCTATGGGCGATGCCTTATTAAAGCGATTGCAGGAGAATGCAGGATTGACATTTACTTATAATATGAATGAAACAGCATGACAGAAACAAGAAGTTATTGGGGATGGGGTTATGATGGATTTTTACTACCAGAAGAAATGGTGAAGAAGAATCTGAATATGACTAAGGCGATTTTGGGTATAGAAGCATTTGAAAATCATGTACCCAAAGCTGCAAAAGAATTAGACTTGAGGCAGCCACGGATATCTTTACCGTCAGCATTGGCAATATTTTGTTCGATAAGTAATTACGACAGAGCAAGTCACAGTTATGGCAAATCATTTAGAGATGTCTGGAGAGGATTGAGAGGGATTTATCCGAATCCTCCTGATTATGTCGCCTTTCCCAAAACGACTGAAGATATTCAAGAACTAATGACATTTGCATCGAAAGAAGGCATCACGATCATTCCGTTTGGTGGAGGTAGCAGTGTATGTGGCGGAGTCGAACCAACAGACGACGAGAGCTATAAAGGAATCATTTCTGTTGACATGAAACACTTTAATCAAATTCTTGAAATTGATCAATCGTCAAGATCAGCTCACATACAAGGAGGCATGTTTGGCCCTCCAATTGAAGCTGGATTAAAACCTCATGGCCTTACCTTGAGACACTTCCCGCAGAGCTTTGAATTTTCCACCCTCGGCGGTTGGATCGCAACACGGAGTGGGGGGCACTTCGCAACTCTCTATACACATATTGATGAGTTTGTTCAAAATGTAAGTATGATTACACCAGCTGGAGAAATGGTCAGCAGAAGGCTTCCAGGCTCAGGTGCTGGACCAAGTGAGGAACGATTGATCTGTGGCTCAGAAGGCACCTTAGGCATCATCACATCTGCGTGGATGCGTTTGCAAAACATACCAACATTCAAAAAAACAATAACCGTTGCTTTTAAAGATTTTTATGCTGGTGCGGAAGCCGCTAGACAGATTGCGCAGTCAGGACTCAATCCTGCCAATGCCAGATTAATTGATGCTTTAGAAGCCTTTAATAATGGGCTAGGTGATGGAAGTCACGCTATTTTGATCATTGGCTTTGAGTCTCACCAGCGTGATGTCACCCCTTGGATGAAGGAAGCACTAGCCATTTGTAAGCAAGCAGGTGGCAACTGGGACGAGACTCGATTGACTTCAACTAAAAGAAGTGACAGAGGAGATGCATGGAAAAATTCATTTTTACTGGCTCCCTATCTGAGAGACGAACTCATGAAACGCGGCTTAGTTGTGGAGACGTTTGAGACAGCTGTGACATGGGATCAATTCCCGACATTCTATAAGGAAGTAAAACGAGCTGCCAATGACGCTGTTAAAGAACACTGTGGGTCAGGTATTGTGACTTGTCGTTTGACGCATATTTATCCAGATGGTGCAGCTCCATATTTTACAATAATCGCCAAAGGTGCAAAAGGCACACAACTCGAACAATGGGATGCCATTAAGAAAATAGTATCGAATAAGCTGATTGAATTTGGTGGAACAATTACCCATCATCATGCTGTTGGAAGAGACCATCAATCATATTATAAAAATCAACGCACCGATATATTTGCAAAAATGCTATCCTCCGCAAAAACAGCTGTTGATCCCAAATGGATATTAAATCCAGGCATTCTAGTGGACAAAAAAGATATGGCTCCCGATGGTCGCAATGTTTAATCATTAATGTTGAGTGTTAAATGAAGAACCTATAAATAACGCTGTATGCGTCTAAAGCATCAGCCATGGAATTTATTCCCGCAGCGATGTTATTCGCATATGACATAAATGATCCCTAGGGAATCAAATATAAATAAAGGTTAATAAGCAAAAGATCAAATCCCTTCGAAAATAAATGGATCCAAGTGGGATCAAATTACGTTAGCCATGTGTGAAACCCATGGCGGTATTATTTGGGCATGAAATGAATGATTCCAGCGGGATCAAATTACGTTAGCCATGGGTGAAACCCGTGGAGGTATTATAAAAATAAAGGTAATTTTGGCGCGATTTTTCGTAAAATCGTGACAAAATTTATTCAATGACGACTACTGTAATAAGAGGAAACATTCCAAATATAATTAACCAAAATAGTCCAAATAATATAATTAAAATCGGAACCCAACATTCGCAATAATTCTTGAAGGTCTCTTATCAAATGATATGTCTTGATTGCCGAAAGACATGTGATCCCCAAATTTAGATAAGTTACCTTCATATTTAGCTTCTAATCTGAGTTTCCAAATATCAAAACCCAGTCCTGCCTGAAAGCCATAAGTCGCTTTTTCGAAACGTTGCGAATAGCCAGGAATATCGACCAGATCAGAAGCCGTATTAATGTTGAGATGAGCCACAGGTCCTACAAAAGCTTTGAAGAGCAACAGTTTAAACCCAACAAGAACAGGGATATCAAGATTTGTGAATCGTTCATTTAAGACAGTATTGGCAATACCATTTGATTCTATCTCATTCAGTCTGTAATTGACAGAAGTCGAATGTAGCATAGCTGATGGTTCGATATATAGACCAAAAAGTTTAATCCTTGTGAAAAGTCCAAATTGAAAGCCATACTCAGATTCTAGGAAGTTTAGTTCCATTTGATCATTTGACCCAAGCAGCAAAATAGACTCATTGGCAAGATCTAAAGAATGTAAGCCTCCTTTTACACCAAATTCTACTTGGCTAAAACCAAGGTTAAGAATAAATAGAAAGCATACCTTTGTTAGGATGAATTGCTTAATGGTCTTTGAGTTTTTGAATTTGTTCATCGTATTAACCAACTGTAAATGGATCATTGTATTATTACATATCAAATAAAGTGCCGTAGATGAATCATTTAGAAGTGGAGTTTGTCGGGAGTTACATCTCCGAAAGTCAGTGTCCTCCTTCAAAACTACCAGAATATGCATTTATCGGTAGATCGAATGTGGGGAAGTCTTCGCTCATCAATATGCTATGCCAGCGTAAAAATATGGCTAGAGTATCCAACACACCAGGTAAGACACAACTCATCAATTACTTCGATGTCAATAAAGTATGGTACCTCGTTGATCTTCCAGGCTATGGGTATGCAAAAGTATCTAAAAAACAAAGAGCCAAATTTGAGCAAATGATCCAACGATATTTAAGTGCTAGAGAAGCATTGCAATGTACATTTGTACTATTAGACAGCAGACATCCACTCCAGCAAATTGATCAAGAATTTATCAACTGGATGGGAGAAAGCGCCCTACCGTTTGTAATCGTATTTACCAAAACAGATAAATTAAAAACCAAAGAACTCGAAGACAACGTTCACACCATAAACCAAACCTTATTACAACACTGGGATGAATTACCACAACAGTTTGTGACTTCAGCAAAATCAAAAGCGGGTAGAGAAGACATCTTGTCGTTTATCGCTGGGATTAATCAAGCGTTTCATTCTTAGTGTTGTCATTGCTGTTCTACATCTTCAAAAGCGGTGCTTAATTCTTCTCTGTGGAGGAGTGGATCCCGTTTTGCGGGAGACGAGGTGGTATTACTCTGCAAAGGGAGGGCGGAGTAATAACAAAAGAACCTCGACTCATGGAGAGGATGGGGTGTCGTCTTACGAAAGACGAGATGGTTTAGATCTTAACCACCCAACGGCCACAGGCCGACACCCCTCTACGAGAGGGGAATTTTGCACCGCTTATATTCTCAACCACCAAAGCCCGCCATCCAACTAAAAGCCAATAGCGAGTTCGCAAACACCCTAGCTGTTAATAACTAATAGCGATACCAAGAGCGTCTAAAAGCTAATAGCGAGCCCACGAGCGTCTAACAGCTAATAGCAAGCTTGCGAGCATCTAATGGCTAATAGCTAAAGGCAAGCTCACAAGCATCTAACAGCTAATAACTAAAACCAAGCCCACGAGCGCCCAATAGCTAATAACAAAAACTAAAACCCAAAAACCATAAGCAATACCCATTATTAATATATTTTTGTCTCATTCAATGACAAAGAATCACCCTCATATCATACCTGAGATTGAGCAATGGCCGATCAATAACATGTATCATTCGCGTGCACAGTTGGTACATGAAATGATTGAATACACATTGAATAAATTGACAAAAGGCAAGTCTGAAGAAGAATTGGCATCCATTACAGCAACTTCGATTTACAACGAAAAAATAAGAATTAAAACAAATCCTTGGAAAGTAGATCCGCCTGATGAGATTCAATATTGGAAAAAATTAGAATCTGAGGTGGAGGCAATTGCCGACAAAGAAAAAAAGGCAGAACTATACACGACGGTCTTACGTAAAATTATCAATCGATACGCCGAAGAAATAGCTGGAAATTTCAACCCAAATACATTCAGATTCAGTAGAAAGTTGTTAACGTTTTTCTTTAAACGTTTATACAATAAGGGTAAAGAAAAGTCATCATTCAGATTGTGGGGAACCAAAGAACAGTTGACAGAGAAAATAAAATTTTACGGTGAAATAGATAAGGTGAGAACGCTCTATGATAAAGGCACCGTTGTTATCGTACCAAATCATTTCAGCAATTTAGATTCTATTTTAATGGGCTACGCCATCGATTCAAAAATTGGTATTCCAGCATTCTCTTACGGTGCAGGATTGAATTTATATGACAACGAGTTGGTAGCTTATTACATCAATAGATTGGGTGCTTATAAATTGGATAGACGTAAGAAGAATCCAGTTTACTTGACCACACTCAAAACGTTTTCTACACTGTCCATTCAAAAAGGGGTCAATACCTTATTTTATCCTGGAGGTACTCGTTCGAGAAGTGGTGAATTTGAGAAGTATATCAAACTGGGCTTGTTTGGTACCATGATGGAGGCGCAAAGAAATTTGTGTCTGGATGGTCGGAGTGAAAAGATATTTGTTGTTCCAATGACTGTCGGTTATCATTTTGTCCTTGAGGCTAAATCACTTATCGAACAGCACTTGAGCAAAGAAGGGAAAGAAAGATTCAATAAAGATAAATCCGTAGGGACCGTAAGATCGATAGTTGGATTGATCCGAAGAATGTGGAAACGCCGATCTGAAGTCATCTTTAACTTTGGTCAACCCATGGATGTGTTTGGTAATAAAGTGGATGCTGCCGGAAATAGCTATGATGAGAGAGACAGACAGCTGGACATCCTAGATTATTTTAAGTTGAATGGAGAACTGTCAATTGATGAACAGAGAGAATCTAGATATACCGCAAAGCTAGGAAAGCAAATCCTTGAAGCATTCAAGAAAGAGAACGTCATCTTAGAAAGTCACCTGCTTGCCTTTGTCGCTTTTTGGTATTTACGCAGAGAAAACTTTAAGTTAGATTTGTATAGTTTTCTGCGTTTACCGAAATCAGAGTGGGTAATCCCAGAAGAAATATTTGTAGACTTAGTCCAGTATGCAAAAGACTATTGTCTGAAAATGGAGTCAGAGGGAAAACTAAAATGTAATGATTCCTTTCAATTAGGAATTGATAAATTTATTGAGAGAGGTTTGGAGTATCTCGGATCTTATCATAACTTCAAGCCGTTAACCTTTAAAAAAGCTGTATTTCAATCGGAAGATCTGAAATTATTATATTACTATCATAACCACTTAGTTGGATATGACATAGAGCAAATGCTGCAAACCCTCTATGATTTAAAACGAGCTTAGAAAGACGAATTAGTGTGAATTTTATTATTTATGATTTGGAGGCGACATGCTGGAGGGGAAGACCACCGCACGGGCACAACGAGATTATTGAGATCGGTGCAATCAAAATGAATCAATACGGCGAAAACATAGGCAGATTCAATAGATTCGTCAAACCAACAGTCAATCCACAGTTATCCTATTTTTGTACTGAATTGACCACTATCACCCAAAAACAAGTTGATGCAGCAGCTGTCTTTCCCAAAGTAATCGAAGACTTCAAAGACTGGATAGAACTCTATGATGACTACCTCCTATGCGCTTGGGGTGAATTCGATATTCAAATGATCCGCAACGATTGCAAGTTACATCGACTTGAGATGGACTGGTTAGAGTTTTTTACCAATCTAAAAGGACAATACCACCGAATAAAAAATATGGACAGATACACTGGCCTCAAAACAACCCTCAAACGAGAAGGCTTCGAGTTCGAAGGTGTCCACCACAGAGCCATTTCTGACGCCGAAAATTTGTGTAAAATCTTTACCAAGTATTTGGATGAATGGATTTATTAATTTTTTTGCTGTTGCAGAAAAATTGGTGTTAGGTGTTGAGTGTTGAGTGTTTAGTGAAGGGAAGCGCCTTCGGCTATCCCTTTAGAGGCACGTTCTCTGAAGTTTGTAACTTCAGTGTAATGTGATTGCAATTTCAATCGTATTCCTTTAAGAACAAGATCCTCAGAGAACCTTGATATCTAATAGTATTGGACTTAATATTCTATTGGATACAATTGAATAAATTAAATAAAAATGTTTATAAAATCCAAGATTAACAAATTTAAACCACTACTATGAAAAAGATTACGATTACACTTTTTATGTTTTGCACATGGCTATTGTCATTTGCCTAAAATGAAAAATTAGTCATTGAAGGCGCTATTGTTATTGAAAATAATGATGACCCAAATCCTACTGCTGGGACCATTAGGTGGACTGGTACAGATTTCGAAGGATATGATGGGACAGACTGGCTGTCTTTGACTTGTTGTGATGCGAAACCACCTACAGTTACAGATCAAGATGGTAATATTATTCCAACCGTTAATATCGGTTCGCAATGTTGGATGGGAGAGAATCTCAGAGTGACTACGTACAATGATGGTTCACCTATACCCTTTGCTTCTGATGTAGCCAGTTGGTTAGCAAGTAGTAACACGGGCGCTCCGGCCTATAGTTGGGTTCTAGATGATCCTACTACAGCTACAACCTTAGGTGCTGTCTATAATTGGTATGCCGTTAATCCAATCGACAATGGTGGAAAAAATGTTTGTCCTGTAGGATGGCACCTACCAACTGCGGCAGATATTGCACAGTTATTACAAACTCTAGATCCTAATTCTTCTACCAATTCTAGCTTAATTGCTGGTGGTATTTTAAAAGCAACTGGAGATAACACTGCAGGTACAGGTCCTTGGGCAGCTCCCAATACTGGAGCTACAGATGACTTTGGGTTTACAGCTATCCCAAGTATTCGAAGAAATACAGGAGGCAGTTGGTTTGGGGGAACGGCACAATTTCGCCTAAATCTTTGGACAGGATTTAGCACTCTTGCAATTCCAAATGTTGGCGATACAATGGAAATCGAATACGATAATGCAGAAGTGACATCGCCTATTTTTAGTGGCGGAAATGGATTAGCTTGCCGCTTGTTCTCTCATGATATAGGTTGACGCTTTTTGTGTGGATAACTTTTACTAAATTAAGAATTATGACAGTAGAAGAACGTCGAAGACGGAGATTTACAGAGTCTTTCAGGAAGGAACAGGTCGA
>Ga0114957_1001563_pt1 | contig 24510 bp, 17 predicted proteins | sample BantaG_FD_87175 | JGI IMG/M metagenome (GOLD analysis project Ga0114957, IMG submission 87175) | Marine algal microbial communities from Bantry Bay, Ireland - BantryBay_4 metaG | ecosystem: Host-associated > Algae > Red algae > Unclassified | place: Bantry Bay, Ireland | collected 2014-11-21 | reverse complement strand
CTTAGCTGCTGAATTTGCCTTGGTGGATTATTGGCTACATCAGGACAATACCTCTAAAGCCATCTTTCAATTGAACAATATACCTATAACTTATAATCTGGCACAAAATCAAGCGGTAGAATATGCTTATTTTGCTCAATTAAAAGATATAACTATTGGTTTGGCTCAAGAAGGGAAACTTCTGGCAGAAGCAAATTCAAGTGAGCTAACTAACATTATCAATATTGCGGAAAATAGTGAATGGCTGGCGGGTATGCAAGCTCAAAGCTTATTGAATGAATTTTTTGATTCACTCTATTTTGATCCGCCAATATTACCAAACCCTCAAGATGGTTTCCGCTTAGATAAAGGTAGTATAGAGACCAAGGATCTTTCTCTAGTTACTGCTTTTCCTAATCCCACCTCCGGACGAGTAAGTTTTCAGTATAAATTTGAACGAGATTGGCCCAATAAAACGATTCGCATCATGGACAACCTTGGAACTTTAATTCAAACCCTCCCTGTTTCGAATCAAAATGGTTTTGTTGACTGGGATACCGAGAATTTACAAGGAGGTATCTATTTCTATAGCATAATGACTGGCAATCACGCTATAGCCTCCGGAAAATTAGTTGTCGTCCAATAATCATATAAACTCATCATTACCCACAGTTTACTATTCTTTTAGTAAATTGTGGGTATAAACTGTTAAAATGAAAAAAGCATTTTACCTATTTTTATTATTATCAATTTGTAATCAAGTCTCTGCACAAGAGACTTTTAATAAACGTTACCATTTTGGTTATCCGAACGCCTTACTAAGTAGTATAGAAATTACCGATTCTAGTTTTTTTGCTATAGGAATCGCTACAGACACTATTGGCCAAAATCAACTAGGTAGTCTTTTCGTGAAATTTAACCTTGAAGGTGAAGTCATCTTTTCTAAACTCCTTGTTATCCCAGAATATACTTACTACACTTGGAGTAACACTTTATTAAAAAGTGAGGATGGCAATTTTATGGCTAGTACACTTGTCATTGATTCTATTTCTACAGGATATGCACTAATCAAATATACACCGAACGGGGACACATTATTTATAAAAAAGTACGAACAGCCTTTCTTCCCCCAAGAAAATTTTATCATCCAAAATGACCTAGCAAAATATAATGACAAGTATTATTTAATAGGTCAGATAGCAACTCCCGATACTCCTTTTAAACCAGACCCTTATCTTATAATAACAGATCATGAAGGAAACAAAACCTCAGAACAACTATACGGTTTTGAGGACTGGTCTCATATCGCCATGAGTTTATTTATGACTGAAGATGGTGGCGTAATAGGAGCCTACTCTACCAATACCAACTTCGTCAATGGTAACTTCGTAGCCAGAACCTACCTGATTGGTATAGATACAGTCGGTGTACAGCAATGGGAGTATCTTAGTCCTTCAGGTGAATTATTTTATAGAGCTTTTGATGTCATTCCTGCTACTGATGGTGGCTATGTGGTTGCCACAGGTAAAGGTATCGAAGTGTCTACAGCCAATCCTAACTTGTCAACCTTGAGATGGCATAATTATATTTTTAAATTAGATGCCGATCGTAACTTTGAATGGGGGACTTTTATAAGAGATAGTTTGTATCACGGCAGCAACGAATTAAGAAAAATAATTGCGGTTTCAGATCAAAGTGGTTATGTGGCTATAGGGAAAATCTACGAACCTAACTTCATAGAAGTTGGATCAGACAATCATGGCATTATTACTAAAGTCGCTCTAAATGGCGATAGCCTATGGACGCGCTATCATCATCATGTCGTAAGTCCCTCTGATGACCACCACTTATATGATATAGAAGAAACACCAGACGGAGGCTTCATCATGGTAGGCCAAGCCACCGACTATGAAGCTCAGCCAGCTAATCCACCCAACCAGCAAGGCTGGCTTTTAAAAGTAGACGAACATGGTTGCCTCGTACCCGGCTGTCATTTGATCAGTAGCCTTGAAGACGATCAGCATGCTTTTCAACTAAAGTTATATCCGAATCCTGCCAGTGATTATTTGAATATTTATTTTAGGAATACAAAATCAACAAACCAGGCATATTTTAAAATCATTAACCAACAGGGGATATTGATGCGGCAATTTAGTTCGCGGCTTTCTGATGTAACGCATATTCTTGATGTGCATGCTTATGCGCCAGGGGTTTATTTTTTGCAATATTGGGAAGGAGGAATATTGTTGAAGACGGAGGGGTTTGAGGTACTACATTAATATAATCCTATTAACTAACATCGAAAACGAAACGCATGAAAAACCTCATCCTACTCCTACTCTTTTCCGGCATGTTGCTAAACACAGCCTCCGCTCAATGGGAAGTAAAATACCCTGACTCAACTTCAACGTCTTCTTCGAACCTCAAAGTAATCCGATTTCACGATGACTCACTTGGCTTAGCCATGGGATCAAACAGTGGTATTCTACGCAGTACAGATCAGGGTGAAAATTGGGAAAAAATTAACATTGACTATCTGGTTCGATTTGAGGATATGCAATTCATTAATGCGGATACGATTGTTTCTGTAGGAGTTTATCAGGAAGAGAATGGAGATAATTTAGAAAGCAAGTTTATACGTTCTACTGACGGTGGCCTTTCCTGGGATTCCATCGGTACTATTTATGACAAGCAATTAAGCGCCTTACATTTTTTCAATGCATCTTCCGGACTAGTTTGTGGTTCTCGGGGTATTTATAAAACAAACGATAACGGTATCTCCTGGGATACTGTTTATAGTGTTTATCAGGAAGGATACTCAATTGGTGTTGTTGAAAACATTAGTTTTATAAATGATCAAACCGGCTTTGCATGTATGTATGGAGCTGCTAGTCTCCCTGTGCCTTTGATTGACAATTTAATCCTAAAAACTATTGACGCAGGACAAAGCTGGACAACCCTTGCTAATCTAGAAGATCGGTCATATTCCATTGAATTTTATGACGACAGTGTTGGCTATATCAGCCATGAGCATGCTTTATCAAAAACGGAAAACGGGGGTATAAACTGGACGGAAGTAATAAGTGAGGTTGGAGGTTACGGTCAGATTTACACGGACATTCATTTCCGAAATGATTCAACTACTTTTTTCGCAGGAGCCCCCACCATCATTATCGGTGATGATCAGGGAGATATCGGATTCACTTTTCTAAAGACAACAAACGGTGCAAGTAATTGGAACATTATTGATACCCTGAGAATTGGTTTGGCATCTGTTGACTTCATCACTGATTCTATTGGATTTATTACAAGCGGTGGTTATATCTTGAAAACGACAACCTGTGGTGGTCCGGTAATCGGCATTCCATCGGGAGGCCCTCCAAGTTCCCTTAATAAACTAAATAATGAAATAGACCTCTCCGTCTACCCCAACCCAACCGACAATCTTATCCACATTGATCTAAAAAATAATATGGGAAAGTCTGTCACTATCTATAACACGCTTGGTCAAAAACTCAAGCATCTTGCCTTCAACGGGAGTACCTTTTCTTTTTCCGCTAAGGATTTTCCAAAAGGTAATTACTGGCTGTTAGTTGAGACAGAGACAGGTTATATTGTTCGGCAGTTTATGAAAACTTAGTAACTTTAACAAGACTAAGAAATGTCCGCCAAATTTCTTTTTCCAAGCTCATTACCTATTTAATCCCCCGAAATTTTATCTTTGAGTAAATTCAAACTTAATTTGATTTCAAGATAAAATTAACATGAGAAAAACCCATTTACTCCTATTCGCAATACTATTCATAGCTCAAAGCAGTTTCGCACAAATCACTTTCCCCAGAAACGGGGTATACGATGATCGCGACGGACTCTACGCCTTCACCAACGCAACCATCCACAAATCCTTTAACGAAACGGTCGAAAACGCCACACTCCTAATACGAGATGGCAAAATCGAATCGGTTGGTACATCAGCAACCTTACCTGCTGAAGCAATCGTTATCGACCTCAAGGGAAAACACATCTACCCTTCCCTCATCGACATTTATTCCGATTACGGTTTACCCGAAAGAAAGGCCGGAGAGCGAAACCGACAACGAGGCATTCAGCAAATGGTGACCAATAAAGATGGAGCCTATATTTGGAATCAGGCATTGCGTCCTGAGTTTCGTGCACACGAAGTTTTTAACCCCAGTGAAAAAAGCGCAAAGGAAATGCGCAAAATGGGTTTCGGCTCCGTACTCGCACATCAGAAAGATGGTATCTCGAGAGGTACCTCCACCTTCGTAACTTTGGGTGACGAACCAGCTCATCAGGTGATCCTAAAAGACAAGGTTTCTCATCACCTTTCTTTCAGTAAAGGAGTCTCCACCCAATCATACCCCGGTTCTTTGATGGGAGGTATTGCACTCTTGCGACAAACCTACCTCGACGGTGAATGGTACAAAAAACATGGCCACAAAGAGGAATTCAACATTTCTCTGGCCTCCTGGAATGAAGTACAAAGCTTACCACAAATTTTCGACGTACGCGACCGGCTCGATATTTTGAGAGTGGCTAAAGTCGGAAAGGAATTTGGTGTCAACTTCATTTACAAAAGTAGAGGAGATGAGTACCGAAGACTTGACGAAATAAAAGCCACGGGAGCTGAGCTGATTATAGAACTCAACTTCCCGGAAGCTATGGATGTCGAAGATCCTTTTGATGCTTTGCGCGCCTCGCTCACCGACCTTAAGGATTGGGAACTGGCGCCAAGCAACGCTGGACGCATTGAAAAAGCGGGCATCCGATTCGCACTCACCACCCACGGCCTCAAAAAGAAAAGCGCCTTCATGGACAATTTGCGCAAAGCAATAGAAAATGGCTTGTCAGAAGAAATGGCTTTAAAAGCACTAACACATATTCCTGCAAAAATGGCGGGCGTTTACGATCAGGTAGGTAGTTTGGAAAAAGGAAAACTCGCCAACTTTATCGTCACCTCCGGGAAAATATTTGATAAGAAAACCAAGATTCATCAAAACTGGGTTCGAGGTAAAGGTCATTTATTCAAAGATCTGGACAAGGATGATTTGGCTGGAACTTACAATTTAAAGTCAGGTTCCAAAAGCTACAAACTCAACGTAAAAGAATCCGACGGAAAAGCCAGCATGGTCATTTTTGTAAACGATACCACCGAATACAAAGTGAAGCATACCTATAAAGACGGCATCATTTCCTTGTCATTCCCTCCAGCAAAAGACGATAAAAAAGTGATCAGCCTCTCCGGTACTGCCGATGGCAAAAACTGGTCGGGTCGTGGTACTAAGCCGGATGGAACCTGGGTCGACTGGTCCGCGAAGCACATGGGGCCTGTTCCGGAAAAGAAAAAAGACGACAAGGAAAAAGACAAGAAGGCTTCCGATGATAAAAAAGATACGGCCGACAAAAAAACAGATGGGAAGAAAATAAAAATGGACAAGTCGTCTAAAGAAGACAAAGATGAACCAGGAAAAGTAGTCTACCCTTTCATGGCATACGGCTGGTCAGAAAAACCGGAACCAGCAACCTACCTCTTCAAAAACGCAACAGTGTGGACCAACGAAAAAGATGGCATCCTCGAAGACACGGACGTATTGGTACAAAACGGAAAAATAAAATCCGTTGGTAAAAACCTTCCCGCTGCCGGCGCAACAGAAATTGATGCTACTGGTAAGCACATCACCTCCGGCATCATTGATGAGCATTCACATATCGCCATCTCTCGGGGCGTCAATGAATGCACACAGTCCAGTACCGCAGAAGTGAGAATCGGTGATGTAGTCAACTCAGAAGACATCAACATCTATCGCCAGCTTTCTGGTGGAGTGACTATTTCACAACTGCTACACGGTTCCTGTAATCCAATCGGTGGTCAATCTGCCTTGATTAAATTGCGTTGGGGTTTTGCTCCTGAGCAAATGAAATTTGAAAACACCGATGGCTTTATCAAATTCGCGCTGGGTGAAAACGTGAAGAAATCGCGTAGCAGCAGAAACAATCGTTTTCCTGACTCGCGGATGGGTGTAGAGCAGGTGTACGTAGATGCGTTCACGCGCGCCCGTGCTTACGAGGCAAAGAAAAAATCAGGCGGCGATTCTTTCCGAAAGGATCTGGACATGGAAGCTTTGGTTGAAATTTTGAATGCACAACGTTTCATAACCTGCCACTCTTACGTACAATCGGAGATCAATATGCTGATGCACGTAGCTGATGCTTTTGGTTTTAAAGTAAATACCTTCACGCACATTTTGGAAGGTTATAAGGTGGCTGATAAAATGAAAGCACACGGCGCCGGTGGTTCTACCTTCTCCGATTGGTGGGCTTACAAGTACGAAGTAATCGACGCCATTCCATACAACGCTGCCATTATGACCGAGCAAGGTGTACTCACTGCCCTAAACTCTGATGACGCAGAAATGGCTCGTCGCCTCAATCAGGAAGCAGCAAAGGCTGTCCTCTATGGCGATGTGGACGAAGAAGAAGCCTGGAAAATGGTCACCCTCAATCCTGCCATACTTTTACACATTGATGATCGCGTAGGTTCTGTAAAAGCGGGTAAAGATGCCGACCTCGTTTTATGGTCTGACCATCCGCTTTCTGTTTATGCGAAAGCAGAAATCACTTTAGTAGATGGCATCAAATTCTTTGACAGAAAAACAGATATCCAACTGCGACAGGAAGTTGCGCTGGAACGCGCTCGCTTGATTCAGAAAATGATTGCGCATAAAAAAGGGGGTGGAAAGACTGGTCCGATGCGTGGTGGGAAGAAGCATCATTATCACTGTGATTCTGATGAGGATGAGATGGTGGACTGAGGACTGAGTAATGTGAATTGGAATTGGAATTGGAATGCCTTCTAACTTGGGTTTCGCTTTTTCTGAAAATAAAAAAAGGGCACTGTCCTATCAACTAAAAAAATAACAATGAAAAAAATACAATCAATAATAATCGCTTGCTTGTTGTTACAAATTGGACTTTTTGCACAACAGACACCAGCTCCCGAGCAAAGCGGAGCGGTACTCATCATGGGCGCAACTGCCCACCTTGGCAATGGAAAAGTTATTCCGAATGCGGCCATTGGTTTTGAGAATGGTAAGCTAACTTTGGTAGCTGACGCCAATACTGTTCGGATCGATCCAGCTAAATATCCGACTCAGATTGATGCGCAAGGCAAACACGTTTACCCGGGTTTTATCGCTCCTAATACGACGCTGGGCTTGATCGAAATCGAAGCGGTAAGAGCTACCAATGATATGAGAGAGGTTGGTTCATTCAATCCCAACCTTCGGTCCATCATCGCTTACAATACCGATTCTAATATTACACCGACGGTTCGCAGCAACGGGGTTTTAATGGCGCAGGTGGTGCCACAGGGTGGCCGTGTTTCTGGCCAGTCTACGATTGTGCAACTCGATGCCTGGAACTGGGAAGATGCCGCTTATGCGACCGACGAAGGCATTCATTTAAACTGGCCCCGTTCTTTTAATTGGTGGAACAACGAAGCCAACAAGGATTATCCCGATCAGGTGGAAGAGATCAAAACTAATTTTAAAGAGGCACAGGCTTACGCCAAAAACAAAAAGGTGACGAAGCCGAATTTAAAGATGGAAGCCATGAAAGGTTTGTTTGACAAAAGCAAAACCTTATACGTGCACACGGGCAATGTGAAGTCCATCACAGAAGCCGTTTTATTCTTCAAGGATTTTGGTGTAAACCTTGTCATTGTTGGTGGCACGGATACCTGGATGATTACTGATTTGTTGAAAGACCATAAGGTTTCTGTCATTCTTGGCGATACACATAGTTTGCCTTCCCGCTCTGATTCTGATATTGACGAATCATTCAAAACAGCAAAAGTTTTAAAAGAAGCTGGTGTACTTTACGCCTTCGGAATGAACGGTGCCTGGCAACAACGCAACCTTGCTTTCCAGGCAGGACAAGCGGTTGGTTATGGTTTAGACTATGAAGATGCCGTGACTGCGCTTACGCTAAATACCGCTAAGATTTTGGGAATTGATAAAACGGTGGGTTCGCTTGAGGAAGGCAAAGACGCTACTCTATTTATCTCAGAAGGCGATGCACTAGACATGCGGACTTGTAAACTGACCCAGGCTTTTATTGGTGGTCGGAAGATTGATTTGGATAATAAGCAGAAGGCTTTGTATCGGAAGTTTCAAGAAAAATATCGTGGGAAGTAACGTTGCCCGCTGACGTGATGGGACACGGATTGAACGGATAAGGACGGATTTTTTTGCGTAGGACGTGTGAGCCTTCTAACGTAAAGGAAGACAGATAATCGGAGCGCGAAAAACACGAAAAAAATCTGTGTAAATCCGTTCAATCCGTTAGATCCGTGTCCCATCCTTGTTAAATTTCTAATTTTTGCTTTTCTTTGCAGAACTATTTTTGAATCGCTTGAGGTTTTGAAAATTATACCTTATAAACCGGTTCTAACACAATAAAACAAAACAAAATGTCAGATCATATTGAAAACGAAGGTAAAAAAGGCTATTGCATGATGTTCTTCTTCATTGCATTGCTATTATTTGTAGTTACCTGGGCTTCTGTATATTGGAGTAATTTCTCTTTTACTTTTGGGAGCTAAGCTTTATGCGGTGGGCCGTATATAGAATTAATTGTTCTTTTGCTGATTCCGCCTCAAAAAAGCGCTTAACTACAATGGATTACCTATCCTTAAATAATAAGATACCCGAAGCAAATCAATGTTGCTTCGGGTATCTTTTTTATTAAAAAAATGAATTATGCTATTTTAGCAAAATAACTCGCCCTACTTCAGGTTTCCCATCCACGATCAGCTGATAGAAATTAGGTATCTACCGGATATTTATCGGTAGCCATAATATACTCTACTTCGCCGATTTCTAAGTTAAATGAACCGACTTTATCCCCATTAATATTAGACAAAGTAAGCACTGTATTTTGCTGCAATGGCTTATCAAAACGGAAAGAAATCCAATCACGCGCAGGATTAGGATAAGCAAATGCTTACGAGAATACTAAACGATTATTTTTAACGATTAATCTTAATTAATTTTTGATGCCCCTTCAGTCTGCCATTCTCATCTTTTAAAAATAAGAAGTAAGTAGACTCGGGGTAGTTACTGAGATCTAAACTATATTCAGCTTGCAGGCCATCAAGCGTATAAGTTTTAAGCAATTGACCAAGCGAGCTATACAACTGAAGTGACCCTCTGAGAATATCCGTTTCAGAAAATTCAACGTGAACCAAACCAGTAGTCGGGTTCGGATAAGCTACCATAGATGACGCCTCTGATATAGGATTTAAGATATTGACAAATGGAGTATAATTATTATACAACATGACACAACATGTGACTTACGCGATCATAAAAAAGCCCCAATAGCTCTTCCGAACTATTGAGGCTTTTTTTGACTTCCGAATCGAGTTCGGGACAGGCTTTGACCATCGGCTGTTGACTTTTGACCTTCCTCGAACGCAGGAAATACACGTTAGGGGGAGGTCAAAAATCAACAGTCAACGGTCAACGGTCAACGGTCAAAAGTTTCTTAAACGCCCGATCCCTTCATCTTATACAAACCAGAAACATTAGGAATCACCACAAATTCCGTTCTGCGGTTCATTCCCTGCACTTCTGAAGAGTAATTGTCATCTTCTACTATTGGCATATTAGCACCTCGTCCTACAGCAGTCAGTTGGTTGGAGTTGGCACCTAGTTTTACTAATTTGTTCACCACTTTGTTCGCTCTTGCCATGGGGTAGGTAGGTTTAATGGAGGTGATTCTGGCTAAAAAAGCATTTATTTTAGTGATACTTTCCCTAATATCACTGGCCAAATGTATAAATAAGGCTTTTGAAACTAGCAAGTCGATTATGTTAATTCTTTTAGGTGAAGCCGTATCCCCGCTTAACTTTTTTTAATCTCTTCGCCCAAAACTGCTTTTTGAGGCCATTTCTGGAGAAAAACCAGCGATTATTAAGGGGCTGATTTCTGGTTTTATCCCCGAAAACATTGGTTTTTCTCCGGAAAACCGAGTTTCTGCCTAAAAGGTGAATTTTGTTCTGATTTTGTTTGGTTTTAGGGCTGTTTCATTGGTTGAAAAAGGTGTTTCTTAGCTCTCCATTTCGCGAAATAAAGGTGCTCTTATCTTAAGAGAGGTGCAGAGCACCTTGAAAAAACTCAGTTCATTAGTAGTTACAAACGGAGCCAGTGGGCTGCACCTTAATCAGATTGTAGCTAACTACCGACCGACTATCACTACAAAGCCCCATTTTCTTCAATATTCTCAAATAAATCTTCCGCTTCGCTTCGACAAGTCATAGGATTTTAATAATCTTGTAGATTGAAACGGGAGGTGGGGAGTTGGAAGTGGGAAGTGGACAGCACGCTCAATCGTGAAGCCCGCGATTGAAGGAAGCTTCCCACTTCCAACTTCCAACTCTTCCCATAAAACAATAAATAACATGATCAAATATTCCGAAATTCAACTCGACCAACTAGCCATTCATAGAGTTGGTAATAAAAATCGCGCTGAAAAGAACTTCGTATCTGAAAGCCTTTTCACCCTTAGTGAAGAAATGACTGAGGATCTGATGAAGTATTTTATAAAGCCTTTAAAAAGATCGCAGGATTATTACCGCTTCAAAGGCGAAGAGGCTAATTACGACACACACCCGCTTCATCAGGCAGCAAGTACCGTTTTTGCAGATCCTACGGCTTTACTGGCTGAGTCAGAAAACATTTTGAATCATCTGTATGCTCAATCCAACCACCCTAAAATAAAATCCGGTGAGCTGTTTGTCGCTTACTTCAACGGCATTCTGATTGAAGATGAGCTGGTCGCAGGAATTGGTATTTTCAAATCGGAACAGAAAAGTAGCTTCTTTGATGTCAGCGAAGGGAACAACCAATTGATGATGAGCAAGAAAGAAGGTATCCATATTGAGAAGCTGGATAAAGGTTGCCTGATTCTCAACTATGAAGGTGCGGATGGTTACCGCATCGTTAGTGTCGACAATAATAATTACGAAGCCAACTACTGGTTGTACGATTTTCTTGATGTGGATTATGTCCGCGATGAGAGTTTTCACACCCGCTCCTACATGCAACTTTGCAACGACTTCTCTGAACAGGTAATCGGAGAAACGGCCAGCCGAAATGAGCAGGTTCACTTTTTGAACAACTCGGTGGACTACTTCAACAAGAATGACAATTTCGATACCGATTCTTTTCTGGAAGCCGTTATTCCTGCGCATGATGACTTCAAGGAAGGTTTTAAAGAGACCTTTAAAGACGAGTTTAAAAACTTCCAAAAGGATTACAATCTTCCTGCTGCTCAAAACTTCTCTATTTCCAATCAGGCATTGAAATCAGAAAGCAAGAAATTGAATAACCTGATTAAACTGGATACACGTATTCAAATTAAACTGGACTTTAATAATCCGGAGGGTTGTCGCGACTTTTTAGAAAAAGGGTACGATGAGTCGAAAGGGATGAGTTATTATAAGGTTTATTTTAATGAGGAATCGTAATTAAGACGGAAGTCCGAAGACCGAAGACGGAAGTTTCCCGCAATCGTAAAACTCGTATTTTAATAGAGAGTCCGCTAACGTAAAATTACGTTAGCGGACTCTTGCGTTAGAAGGCAACTTCGGTCTTCGGTCTTCGGTCTTCCGTCCTCTAGCTTCTCCCTCACATCTCCTTATTCCGCTCCCAATAATTCTGATCCTCAATTTCTTCAATGATGGTGATATAATTGAGATAGCGTAGCTCGCTGATACCGCCGTCTTCCACAGCGTCTTTTACCGCGCATTTGGGCTCATTTCGGTGGGTGCAGTTGGAGAACTTACAGCCTGAGGACGCTTCGAATATTTCACGAAAGTTGTGTGCCACGTCCATTGGTTCCAGGTCATTAAAACCCAGCATTTTTATACCCGGACTGTCGATGATGAAACCTCCAAAGTCAAGCGTAAACATTTCTGCGAAGGTGGTGGTATGCTGTCCTTTTCCAGAGTAATCTGAAATCTCTTCTGTACGCAAACCCATTCCGGGTTGTACCGCATTAATTAGCGTAGACTTTCCCACGCCAGACTGACCGCTGATGAGACTGTGCTTGTCTTTCAAAATATCTCTTAAAGCGTCAATCCCTGTATTCTCCAGAGCAGAAGTCAGAAGCACTCCGTAGCCGATCTTCTCATAGATGTCTTTTAAAATTTCATAGACTTCCATATCCGCTTCAGTGTAAAGATCCGCTTTATTGAAGATGATGTAAGCTGGAATATTTTGAGGTTCGGTTAGCAATAGAAAACGATCAATAAAACCTTGTTTGAGATTGGGTTGTACGATGGTCATGATAATGACCGCCTGGTCAATATTGCTGGCCATCAGGTGCAGGTTGTGCCGATTGCGCGGAGAGCGACGAGCCACATAATTTTTACGGGGGTGAATTTTTTTAATGGTACCGATTTCTTCTTCTTCAGCCTCCACTTTAAAGTCGACCTGATCGCCTACGGCTACCGGGTTTGTTAACTTCATACCCGCCAGTTTAAACTTTCCCTGGATTCGACAAGGTAAAGTTGATCCGTCAGCTCGTTGTACCTGATACCAACTACCGGTTGATTTTATTACCGTTCCTTTTTGCACATTTTATCTTTTAGTTCTTCTCCTTAACAATCACTCAGCCGGAATAGTTTCATTCATAGAGTGAACGGCACTGGCAATTTTTTTAATCAAGCCAGGATTCTTTTCGATTGCGTTACCAACTACGATAATGTCAGCCCCTGCTTTCACATTTTCCAAGGCTTTTTCCGGCGTACTGATTCCTCCTCCAACGATTAATGGAATCTGAATGGAACTACTTACCTGATCTATCATAGAAGCGCTCACTGGGTTATCAGCACCGCTTCCTGCATCCATGTAAATCATTTTGAGGCCGAGCATTTCGCCCGCGAGAGCGGTACAAAGAGCAATCCCGTCTTTGTTGCCGGGGATCGGTGAGGTGTTACTCATATAGGTCACGGAAGTTGGAACACCACCATCAATCAACATATAACCGGTAGACATGACTTCCAGTGGACTTACTTTAAGGTAAGGTGCTGACATCACATGTCGACCAATCAGAAGTTCTGAGTTTCGTCCTGATATAAGAGAAAGAAAAAGGATGGCATCAGCTCGATAGCTTAGTTGAAAAGAGTTACCCGGAAAGAGTACCAGCGGAATATCACAAAGGTTTTTGATAGACTGCAGACATTCGTCCAGCATATTATTCACGATCAGACTGCCTCCTATGAAGAAGTAATCTACCTTGGCTTCTATGGCCAATTTGACGATCTCTTCCATGTTCGACAGGCGTATTTTGTCCGGATCGATCAAAACGGCAAACTTTTTTTGTCCACGTTTCTTTCCTTCTACCAGTTGCTCGTACAGTGTATTTGTCATATCTATTTGTTATAATTATGTAGCAAAGATATGGTTTTTTGGGGAGTGTGGTGTCAGAGGTAGGTTGTATGGAATTTTGAATGGTGGAATTTTGAATGCTTGAATAGCCCTTTAACGCACTTAATAGTCTTAGGCCTCACGTAAGAAGATCATTCAAAATTTAATCATTCAACCATTCAAAATTTCCCTAACGAACACCCGACACCTGATCCCTCTGTACACTAGGTCTTTTTCTTAACCAAAACAATCTTAACCGAATCTTTGGTTCCAATTTTCTTTCGGAAATTTCTGTAGTCATCGTAGCGTTCGGCGGGGTATTCGCCGGGCGTTAATTTTAGTTGGCGGTCGTAAATTAGTTTATTACCTTCAACTTTTAAGTTCACCTTGTAAAAGCCGAAATCAGTTTCTAAAGTGAATGTTGGTTCGGGCATGCTTTCTATTTCGTAGCCTTTGGGGAGGATGAAGGTTATTTGATCTTCGTCAAAATAATCACTTTTTATTTTCAGTGGATGAACTCTTTCCTTGGTGGAAGGAGGAACATTGACATTTGGGTTGACCAGATTAAGGGGTACGAATAGGCGCTTACCGCCTTTTGTGGCGTATCGCTTGACGGTGATGTCGTAGCTTTCAGTGGCTTCGGGTTTTGTCTCACTGACCGTTACCTCATATTTATTGATGGAGAAGCTGGGGAAGTTTTCACTTTTTATAAATCGTTTTTCCATGTCTTCCTGAGACAGGTGAAATTTTGCGCTGCGATACCATTCGTGCATAGAGCCGCTAAGAAAAATTTTGTTGATTATATGAGCATTACCAGTTGCATCCAAAGTGATAGTGGCTTTATTTCGCTCTTGGTTTTGTTCTGCTTTATAGTCGGGGGTTTTTACTAGTTCTCCTCCAGATTCTGTGTATCGGAATGCGGTTCGGTTTTCATTACTTGAGCCGATATAGTTTGGTGGGAAGTTACTACTGGTACATTCCAACCAATAATCTTCAGAAGGGACGTTTAAGATGACATGATTGAAATATGGAAAAACAAAATCTTCTTGTATTAAATCATCCGGCCTCCCGCTGGTTATTAAAACCGGATATGCCGTTATACCTGCTTCTTTTAGCATTGACTTCATGAAGTTAGTCAGCGCTTTGCAGTCACCATATTCATTTTCACAGACATACGCTGCGTCAAAGGTTTGCCAACCGCCAACACCAAGTTGAACGCCTACATACCGCGTGTTCTTTTGAAGGTACTCGTAAAGGATATCTATTTTCTCGCGGTCCGTTTTTGCATTTGCTGTTAGCTCCTTTACCTTGTGTTTCATTTCTTTTGGAAGCTGATCACGGTCTTTGTTCAATTCATTCATAAATTCTCCATAAGCGGACCATGAGGCTGTTGTTCCTTTTTGATTTCCCAGTATAAATGACTTAGGAGAAAGTAGAACGATTGGGAGTACACTCCAAAAAGAAGGACTAACGGACTCCCCTTTTATTGCTTTTTTGTTTTTGACTACCCATGAATACTTTCGCTTCTTTCCGTCTTCTTCGATTACAGGATCTAATGCTATATTCAGTGATTTATAGGCTAATTGGTTTTCATCAAAAGCATTGACAACAAGGGTTGCATTTTCTACAGATACCTTAAGTCCCTGAATATACCAATTGGGATAGTACATAAATCTTTTCTCTATTTTCTTGTATTCAAATTCCACGGTGTAGGGATACGTTCCATGATGCACCTCTACTTGAACGACCCGGCTATCTCCATACATGGCAGAATTGCCCACGGCAGAAACATCTTTAAACTCTGATTTTTTCAACTTCCTGACCAGTCTTCCCGAAGCATCATAAATTTTACCTTTTATCTTTCCAACCTTATTAAAGGAATTATGGTGAACTGTAAATTCATTTGCATCACTTTCATCATTCAACAAGGTCACCACAGACTTATAGTGCAAGACTGATTTCGAAACGGAAGGAATATCTATCTCCATTTTTTCATAGCGCACTACTGTATGCGCATTCACTAATAACTCCGGCGCAATATCCGACACAGCATAACTGCCTGACTGAGCATAAAGATGACTAGCAGCTAAAAAACACCAAAAGAAAAAACAGATTAAGCACGTTTTATTTTTCATAGCGATTCTTTAAGATTTCTTTTTCAATACAATTTGCTCTGCTTGCTTTTCAACGATCAGATCGATGAACTTCTTGACACCAGCATATACTTCTGGTCGGAAATAGGTTTGTTTAATCGTCACCTTACTGACTAGCTGGATATGCGTTTCGTCTACCATTTTCAACTGGTGACTAAATCGCCCGCCATTGTCCGGCAAAGACAACAAGATTGGTTCTGGTAGTTCTTCCAAAGCATAGCCTTCCGGAATAGTCAGATTCAGTATGTAGTTTTCTTTCCAGGGATGGATTTGGTCGATCGGGTAATTTCTTTTTTCCAGTTTAAAAGGATTTTCATCGTAGGCAGGAACGATCACAGGATTTATATAAATAAAGTCTCCACTGACTGTTGCCGCATTAGAGATCGTACAACCAAGGTGGACCTTTAATGATTGATTGATGTCCTCTTTATTAATCACTTCTATTGAATCTATTTTAGTTTCGGGATATACCGTTTCTAATTCTTCTTTCCATCCACCATATTTTGAATCATTGAAAAGTTCCCGTTCATGAATCGCATAATATCCATTACTTCCTGCATTGATTGTTCCTTTCAAACTACCTGTTGCATCCAGTTCAAATGTTGCCAGAAGAGATTTGGTAGAATTCTTTGTTTGGACGTCAACCCATTTAGGATTTTTTTCATCAACAACCCAGGCAAAGTGATTTAGGGCATTACTATGTGGATAGCCAACCGGGTGGTATTTATCAAGTGCATCTAATATCATTTCCTTACCATCTACTTCAGCATAGACAACCATATGATTAAATTGTTTTATAATTGGATAGAGTTGAATAACTTTACCGTGGTTTCTGGTGCTTGTCAAAGCGGGGTATGCTTTGATCCCATTTTTTTTAAGCAAGGCCAATAGCATCATATTAATTTCTCCCGAGTCAGCTATTTTTTTCTCAAAAAGTTTGTTCAACGATTCGGAGCACCAATAACTGTAAGACTGGTCCCACTTAACCTGATTTGCAATGAATTTTTGAGCTTGTTTTATTTTATCTAGGTCGCTGGCAGATGCATCAATATGAGAGGCTGCGGCTTTTACAATTTTTGAAGAATAAGATGACTTTAAATATTGTTTGCCAAAATCAAAATCATCTTCCAGCGTTTTGGCTAGTTTTTTCCAAGTCGACAGAACGTCTACATTCCCAGTATTGCTTGTATATTGTTTGAGCTGGAACCGAACATTTGAAAGATAATCTTTCATAGTAGTTATATACGTTTCAGTTTTCATTGCTTCCACGTTTCTCATGGTAAAAACAACACGGTTTTCTAAAAAACTTGTCTGTCCACCACCTCCCTGGATATTACTTTTTTCAAAGCGTTCAATCTCTCCGCCTCCAGATTCAAGTAAATATATATAGCTATAAATACTTGGAATGTCTAGCTGAATTTCACTAAATCGAACCGGAATATCTTCCTGAAAATACCAATCTTGTAAGGTAATAATTCGGTCACTGGTTTTTGTGTATTTATATTCTACAATACAACCTGGTTTAAGATTTGGGAAAGCAAATTTTTTAACGGACCAGAAGTCGTCAATTTTTTCGTCAAAAATCTCCTTCCTCCCCACTTCCTCTTTAGAACCATCCGGAAAAATAACCTGTGCCTTTAGGTTTCTTATTTTTTCACTCCCTTTTTTTCTGTAATAATAAATTGAGATATCTCCCCGATCAACTCCAGATTTTTTTAATATTTTCACCCGCTTGTGCTTATAAAACTCGTAAGTCGTTCCTTCTCCATCAAAAGAAAAATCAATCGTCGCGTATTCTCCCAATACCACGGCCTCCGCTTCAGTATCTAAGTCATACTCCGTCATAGCTAAATCAGCTGGAGGTACCTTTCCCCACTTCATAGGAGCTTTTTGAGCAGAAACGGCTAATGCAGACAATAAAAGAAACAGACTAGTAAACACTTTGACAATTGGCATCTTATTAAGGTTTGATAGGTTAGAAAAGGGTAAATTACCGTTGCAGCTCAGTAATCACGATGTTATAATACAACATTTTTTTCTTTTTATAGAATAATCCTCTTATTTCTCCTTTAGTTTAACACGTTTTCTCCCTAAAGTCAAAAAACAAATTGCTATTTTTGGGTTTTACTTCAGAAGTTCAATACAATAGACCAGAAATAATGGAAGAAGACTTTGTCATAAAGACTAAGGCGCTGATTGCCAGAGACTTTGAACTGGAAATAGGTGACGAACCACTGACAGAGGAGGAATTGTTTAAAATTCTGGCTGACGAAGTAGCTTATATGATCGATCATCGGCTTGACTTCCTGCTTAGTCTCCTTTATCGACTAGACGTTTTAGAGCATAAAATCAACGCAGCTCTTGGGCCCTGGTCTACGTTACCCCCAAATATTGCCCTGGCGCAACTTATTATGGAGCGCCAAAAGCAACGCATCATTACAAAATCATTATATAAACCGAAAGAATCAGATGACCTTGAAGGTCTTGAATTTTAAACCTATTTTATTTTCTATGAAAAAAGAAGCCGTTAGTTTAGACTTTACAGGGAAAGCTGTTTTCTGGTTACATGTTGTTTTAGTCATTGCAGCATGGACTGGCCCTTTCTTGTTCTCCTGGCAATACATGGTGCTGGGTTTCGGAATCATTCAGGCACAATTCTATATCTATAATTCATGTTTGATGAACGCGGTTCACGGACTTGAAGAAGAAGATGACACCACTTTCTACTCACACTTATTTGAATCATGGGGTTTTAAACCTAACAGAAAAAAATTGAAATTTTTTATTCGCCAGATTCTTTACATTGCACTTGGTCTTTTCTCCATCTTCTGGCAAGCTTACCTGGGTAATGAAGCTATCCTTTTTTAAGTTGTTGTAAGCTTGAGCTACACGAATTCTGGCTTTGCAGGTTGACCGTTAATACCGTTTTGTGTAAGCTTGGTTCCTTTGCCATAAGCAGCTTTTTAAACGTAAAACCACGAAATGTAAGCTGTAAAAGTAGCCCCCTAATGTAGGCTCTATGTTAGTAGGCCACTTTTACAGTTAGCGGTTTTACATTAGAGTTTATGTACAGAGAATTTCTTTCAAATTAACTAACCTCCAGAGCCTGTTCCATCTCAACACCGCACAACAAAAACACCTACATGCCCAACCTCCGACAGCTTTTCCTTCAGCATCTGGCACCTACCAGCGACGCGCCACTCCTGCTAGAAGTCGAAAAAGCAGCAGGTATTTATTTGTTTGATCCTGACGGAAAAAAATATATAGACATCATCAGTGGTATCAGTGTCAGCAGCCTCGGCCATTGCCATCCACGAATTGTACAGGCGATCAAAGATCAGGCAGATAAGTTTTTGCACACCTTGGTTTATGGCGAATTTCTGCTGAGTCCACAGGTAAAGCTGGCGACTTTATTGACCAAGCAACTTCCCGAAAAACTTGATTGTGTTTACTTCGTCAACTCAGGAAGTGAAGCAACAGAAGGTGCCATGAAACTCGCCAAACGTTTTACCGGACGAGCAGAAATGATTGCTTGCTACAACGCCTACCACGGCAGCACCCAAGGTTCGGCCAGTCTTATGAGTGAGACTTATTTCACCCAGCCTTATCATCCGCTACTTCCGGGCATCCACCACATTGAGTTCAATGAAGTGGCGCACCTTGATCGAATCACCACTAAAACGGCCTGCGTCATCGTAGAAACCGTTCAAGCCGAAAGCGGCGTCACTACCCCCAAGAATGATTATCTGAAAAAACTTCGTCAACGTTGTGATGAGACAGGTACACTATTGGTTTTTGATGAAATTCAAGTGGGTTATGGCCGTACAGGTTCGCTGTTTGCCTTTGAGCAATTTGATGTCGTTCCTGATATATTACTACTGGCAAAAGGAATGGGCGGCGGTATGCCCATCGGTGCTTTTATTGCTTCTGCAAAAATGATGAAGCTACTTAGTTTTGAACCGGTGTTGGGACATATCACGACCTTCGGAGGTCATCCGGTTTGTTGCGCCGCCGCACTAGCTAATCTGGAGGAAATGCTCGAAGGCAAATGGATTTCAAAAGTAAAGGAAAAGGAACAACTCTTCGTTAGTTTGCTCAAGCATCCGGCCATAAAAGAATTGCGAAGCTGGGGATTATTTATGGCAGTTGATCTGGACAGTTCGGAATTGGTCATGAGTACGATCAAACACTGCATGGCTGATGGACTGATTACCGATTGGTTTTTATTTAATGATCGTTGTTTGCGCATTGCGCCTCCTTTGATTATTACTGAAGAGGAGATTCGGACGGCTTGTTCAATTATCCTTAAGGGCTTGGATAAGGCGTACAAAACACAGCGTTCAAAAGACTGGTAAGCACTTTTCGCGAAGCAAAGGGAGTGCCGAGCTGAGACACTAAAAAAGAGTGTTCTAATTTAACACCCCAGCTCGGCAATCCCTCCGATTTGATAAATCAAAGGAAGTGCTTACCGATCTTTTATACGCTCCACCACAAAAAAATCCCGAACACTGAAAATTCAACATTCGGGATTACCTTTTCGTATAGTGTGTTTTTTTAAACCGTTGGTTATTGGCCGCTAACTGTTGACTGCCCTTTTAACGTACACGCCAGAGAGAAGTCAACGGTCAACAGTTAAGAGTCAACAGTCTCTATAATTCTTTTCGCAGTCGTGCTACCGGAACATTTAACTGCTCCCGATATTTAGCAACAGTTCTACGTGCAATATTGTAGCCTTTTTCCTGTAGAATATTTTTCAACTTCTCATCAGAGAAAGGTTTCTTTTTGTTTTCTTCACTAATGATTTCAGTCAGGATCTTCTTTACCTCCAGCGTAGAAACCTCTTCGCCATTACTCGTTTGTAATGATTCGGAAAAGAAATCTTTCAAACGCTTGGTTCCAAATTCTGTTTGTACAAACTTACTATTTGCAACTCTCGAAACGGTAGAAATATCCAAACCTGTAATATCTGCAATGTCCTTCAAAATCATTGGTCGCAGTTTCTTCTGATCTCCCGAAAGGAAAAAGTCATATTGATACTGCATGATGGAGTACATCGTTTTGTACATCGTTTGCTGACGCTGACGAATGGCATCAATAAACCATTTGGCCGAGTCAATTTTTTGCTTGATAAAAAGCACTGCTTCTTTCTCTCGCTTGTCGGATCGCTTGTTTTTATTTTGCTTATTGACTTTGTAAGAGATCAGCATATCTTTGTAATGCTCATTGATTCTTAGGTCAGGTGCGTTTCTTGAATTTAGCGTAAGGTCAAGTTCCCCATCTCTATTTACAATCGTAAAGTCGGGTACAATGTAGTAAGTTGTTCGATTAGTACCTGAATGCCCACTCGCTGGTTTTGGATTAAGCTTTAGAATTTCATCAATCGCCCACTTCAATTGCTTCTCTGTGATCCCAAGATAGCGTTGTAGTTTTTGATAGTGCTTTTTCGAAAACTCATTGAAGTATTCGTCAATGATTCGAATGGCCAACTCGTAGCTTTCTTGTTCTTCTTCACCGATAGGAGGTACATTTGATTCTAATCTGTTTTGCAATTGAATCAACAAACATTCTCTAAGGTCCATCGCACCAATACCTGGTGGGTCAAAACGTTGGATTAATTTTAATAGTGTTAAGATTTCTTCTTCAGAGGCTTTGATATTTTGGGCGAATAATAAATCATCAATAATGGCATCCGGCTCTCTTCTCAGGTAGCCGTCATCATCGATACTTCCAATGATCTGTTTGGCAATGGCCAGCATGCGATCGTCTTCCAACTCCAGCATACCAAGTTGCGTTTCCAGATATTCATGAAAAGTATCTTCTACTGCAATTGGAATAGTTTTGTCTTCCTCATCTGGAGAAAAATTATTCGCTTTTAGTTTATAACTAGATGGATCATCCTCAATGTATTCCGTGAGGTAGTCATCCAGTTCAAACTCTTCTTCTCTGACGGGATCAGGATCATCGTTTGCTTTGAAGTCATCATCTTCATAGGTAGCATTTTCGTCTGCACCAGCTATGATTTCATGTTCTTCGTTTTCTTCGCCTTCCTCAAGAGCAGGATTGGCTTCTAATTCTTCTTTAACTCTTTGCTCTAGTGTAGCCGTCGGAATCTGTAGCAGTTTCATTAACTGAATCTGCTGCGGTGACAGCTTTTGGAGCATCTTGTGACTAAGGTTTTGCTTCAGCATTTCTAATTTTAGGTTTTCTCCTGAGTTTTGTAATCAAATTATCCTATCTTTCTGGGTATGAAAGTCATAGCCCTATAGGGTTCAAAAAAGAGGGGTACCTACCATAAAAACAATTGTGTTTTTTCTAATGGGAGTCTCTTAGATGTCTACAATAGTGACAATGAAAATGAAAGAATGGTTATGATTATGGCTGTTGTATACTGCAATATAGGCCATTTTGGCTAACTTGTCCAGTACCGGGCTCGCTTTTTATCAAAAAATATGCCAAAAAACACTAAAAACTGAATGAAACAGCGATTATTTATATGTAAAATAAATATCTGTTATTTTTTTAGCCCTCTTTTCTCAACTAGTTTCTCCTCCGTTTCGATAAAAAAGGGGTGATTACATAATCGGCCTTTTTGTGACATAGGAAATCAACTATTAATGAAAACAAATTAACAAATCGATTCTTAAAAACGTTCTTTGACAAATTCCGTGGTCATTGTCAAAATGAAATTAAAAGCGACCAGAGGAAGCGTTGATTTTCTTTTGTCAATGATTTTGAAACACGGGGTTTTTCAAAGAAACCTTAAAAATACACCTATTAATGAACACCAATCAAAAAATTGCGGCACTTAGGCTCGCTATGCAAGCTCATCAGCTTGATGCCTACATTCTTCCCAGCGGCGATCCACACCAAAGCGAATACGTAGCTAATCATTGGAAATCCCGACAGTGGATAAGCGGTTTCTCTGGTTCTGCCGGAACTGCGATTATAACTAGCGACCATGCCGGGCTTTGGACAGACTCCAGATATTTTCTGACAGCTGAAGAAGAGCTTAAGGGAAGTGAGCTTATTTTGCACAAGCAGGTGATTCCACATGCACCCGAACACATCGAGTGGTTAGTGACCAGTCTTCGGAGCGGAAGCGTAGTGGGCCTTGATGGTACCACTTTCTCTATCGCTCAGGTAAAAGCACTTGAGCATGCCTTCCATGAAAAAGGTATAAAAATAAATCACAGCATTGATTTGATTAATGATATCTGGAAAGATAGGTCACCTCTACCGGAGAATCAGGTGTTTGAACATGACTTACGCTTTGCTGGTGTTAGCCGCATAGATAAAATCAATCTGGTGCGCGAAAAAATGAAAGCTGACTTCCACCTTATTTCAACACTTGATGACATCGGCTGGTTGCTCAATATTCGCTCAAACGACATCCAATGTAATCCGGTTACCATTGCTTTTGTTGTAGTCGGTCAAGCCAAAACACATCTCTTTATCAAACAAAGTAAGGTCAGCGAAGCATTGGCAAATACATTAAAGAACGATCATGTCGAATTACATCCTTATGAAAATATCAATACCTTTTTAAGTGAATTGCCTTCCGGCAAAACGATTCAGATTCACAGTGGTAGTACGAATACCAGTTTGTACAACTCGATTGCTAAAGAGCAAATTGTAGCTGGCGCAAATATTACCATGGAGCTGAAGGCCATTAAAAATCCGACGGAGTTGGCGCACATCGACAATGCGATGCTTAAAGATGGTGTGGCCCTGACCCGTCTCTATCGCTGGCTTGATAAGACGCTAGACGAACGAACGGTCCCCGAAGTTGAAGTGGCTGAAAAGCTCGCTGGATTTAGAGCAGAACAGGACGATTATCATGGCGAAAGTTTTGGTGCCATCGTTGGTTATAAAGAGAACGGAGCTATTGTACATTACAGCCCACATCCTGATACTTGTGCTACAATTAAAAAGGAAGGTATTCTATTGCTCGACTCCGGCGGTCAATATTTAGATGGCACTACCGATATAACAAGAACGACCTCGCTCGACGGAAAGCCAACTGCTGAACAAAAAAGAAATTTTACCTTGGTGCTAAAAGGACACATTGCTTTAGCCAACATGCAATTTCCGTTAGGTACATCAGGTATCCAATTAGATGCTTTTGCCCGTCAGTATCTCTGGCAACATGGACTCAACTATGGGCATGGTACCGGTCACGGCGTTGGGTTTTTCTTAAACGTACATGAAGGTCCGCAGGGAATTTCGCCAAGTATTGGACGAGGCTCCCAAGTATTTCAGCAAGGCATGTTTACATCCAACGAACCGGGATTTTATAAAACGGGCGAGTATGGTATCCGAATCGAAAATTTGATTGTTACTGAAGCGACTTCAACAACAGCGTATGGTACTTTCTTAAAACATAAAACCGTCACCTTGTTCCCAATTGATAGCAAACTTATCGACAAGACCTTGCTGGATGAAAATGAGAAGAAGTGGTTGAATGATTATCATAAGGAGGTGTTTGAGAAGTTGTCGCCTTGGCTTGATGCGGCGGAGGTGGGGTGGATGCGGGTGATGTGTTTGCCCTGTTAGCTTGGATGGGACACTGATTTGACGGATTGAACGGATACGGACGGATTTTTTTTTCGTGGAACGTGAAACCCTCTGACGTAAATGGGATAATTAACCAGAGCGCGATAAACAAAAAAATCCGTGTAAATCCGTTCAATCCGTTTTCCCGCTGACGTGGATGGGACACTGATTTGACGGATTGAACGGATTAGGACGGATTTTTTTTCGTGGGACGTGAAACCCTCTGACGTAAATGGGGATAATTAACCAGAGCGCGATAAACAAAAAAAAATCCGTGTAAATCCGTTCAATCCGTTCAATCCGTGTCCCATCCCTCCGTTTTCCAACAAGAGTTAAGATATAAAAGTAAAAAAATATCGAATCTATCGCTG
>Ga0114957_1001561_pt1 | contig 24522 bp, 21 predicted proteins | sample BantaG_FD_87175 | JGI IMG/M metagenome (GOLD analysis project Ga0114957, IMG submission 87175) | Marine algal microbial communities from Bantry Bay, Ireland - BantryBay_4 metaG | ecosystem: Host-associated > Algae > Red algae > Unclassified | place: Bantry Bay, Ireland | collected 2014-11-21 | reverse complement strand
TCCCTTCCAAATATATTTTTTCTTTGTAATAACATCGATAAGTCCTTCGAAGTTTTCTTCTGCTCCCACAGGAATCTGTATCGCAAAAGCCTTCTTTCCAAACTTTTCTTTTATGTCTTCAATCACCGAGTAATAGTCAGCTCCAGTTCGATCCATTTTATTAACAAAAGCAATTCGAGGAACACTGTACTCATCGGCCTGCCTCCAAACAGTTTCAGACTGTGGCTCTACTCCACCAACAGCACAAAAAACTCCTACCGCGCCATCTAAAACTCGAAGGGATCTTTCAACTTCGATAGTAAAGTCTACGTGCCCAGGAGTGTCTATAATATTAATCTGATGATTTTTCCATGAACAAGTTGTTGCTGCTGAAGTAATTGTAATCCCACGTTCTTGTTCTTGAATCATCCAGTCCATTGTGGCAGCACCATCATGAACTTCACCAATTTTATGATTGATTCCTGTGTAATAAAGAATCCTTTCTGTCGTCGTTGTTTTACCCGCATCAATATGCGCCATAATTCCAATATTTCTAATTTTTGATAAATCAGACATGAACTTTCCTATTTTTTTAGATTAATAAAAGGCATGCTATTACCCATCATATACTCAGGTAACTTCCCATTCCATTTCTTAATAGCTTCGTACTCAATTAAGTTTCTATTAGTTTGTAAAGCATTGGCCCTAATTCTCATTGACTCAGCTTCTGCTTCTGCTTCAGTTATTTTGATTGCCTTATCATTTTTAGCTTTCTCTAAAAGATTTTCTGATCTCTTAGATTCTTCGACTGCAATAACTTTATTCTTTACAGCTTTTTCAAACTCATCATCAAAGTCAATGTTTACTAGTTCGAAGTTTACAACATTCAGTTTCTTTTCACTTAACCTTTCCACAATACTCATTTTAATTTCTTGTGCCGCTTGTTGCCTATTTGTAATTAAATCAACTGCTTTGTATTTTCCAAAAACTTCTTTAATGGAAGCCTCTAGAATTTGAGGTGCTAATTTCAAAATATATTTTTCTCCTACCTCTTTGTACAAAGCGATCACCTCAGTATGATTAGGAAATAGGTTCACAGAAAAAGTTGTTTCAACTATTTGAGCATCTTTACTGTAACAAGAAACTTTGTTTTGAATTTTAGTTTCACGTACCGGCATCTTTACAACCTTTGTGATAAACGGTGTCACAAAGTGAAAGCCTTCATCAAGCATACCTTGAACTTTTCCGAGACGAACCTCTATCCCCCTAAAACCGGTTTCAACCACAGTCCAAGAATCAAAAACAACAGCGATAATTAAAAGAGTGACTATTACAAATGTTCCTAGTCCAGTCATTGCTTTTGTACTTAAATTTTCCAATGTCATTTTACTTGTCCTTGTTGGTGAGACTAAATACTTTCACTAAATAGTAATCCAATTGAAGTTAATTCTCCACAACTTAGATCCCTAAAGAAAGTTTTAATTTTAGGCAAAAAAAAAGCACCCAAACTTGAGTGCTTTTTCTACGAAATTTTTTATTTTTTCTTAACTTACCATTTAAGGTGAGCAAACGCTTTATTGGCTTCTGCCATTTTATAAACGTCATCTTTCTTCTTAATTGATCCACCTCTATTATTAGCAGCATCAAGAAGTTCGTCAGCAAGTTTTTCCATCATGCTTCGACCGTTTCTATTTCTAGCGTTCTCTCTAATCCATCTGATGGCAAGAGATTGTCTTCTCTGAGGTCTTACTTCAACAGGAACTTGGTAAGTTGCCCCACCAATCCTTCTTGATTTAACTTCAACAGAAGGCTTCACATTACTCATGGCTTTTTTGAAAGTTTTGATTCCTTCTTCTTCACCTTTTGATTCAAGAATCTCAAGTGCGCCATAAAATATTTTTTCTGCTGCAGACTTTCTACCTTCGTACATAATTCCGTTGATAAACTTTGTTACAACAATGTCATTAAACATTGGATCAGGTAAAACTTCTCTTGTCGGTGCTCTGTGTTTTCTACTCATAACTTTTTTTCCTTAAATTTATTTTTTAGGTCTCTTAGCTCCATACTTAGAACGTCTCTGCTTTCTCTTATCAACACCTGTTGTATCGAGAGTTCCACGAACTGTATGGTATCTTACACCTGGAAGATCTTTAACTCTTCCACCTCTAATTAGAACAATAGAGTGTTCCTGAAGGTTGTGACCTTCTCCACCAATGTATGAAATAACTTCAAATCCACTTGTAAGCTTAACCTTACAAACTTTCCTCATTGCTGAATTCGGTTTCTTAGGAGTTGTTGTATAAACTCTCGTGCAAACTCCTCTTCTTTGAGGACAACTCGCTAGGGCCGGTGATTTCGTTTTGGTAAACTTATCGTGTCTCCCTTTTCGAATCAATTGATTAATAGTAGGCATTATCTTTTCTCTCCTAAAACAACTAAATAATAGTAGTCATCTTTATCATATTAAATATTAAATCTCAACACATTTCCTAGAAATCAAAATCTAATGCTGTTTCAGCATCTTCATTGTAAGATTTCTCAGCATAAGAGTCAGAGTAAGTCTTCGCCCCTGTCCCTGCTGGAATCAATCTTCCCATAATAACGTTCTCTTTTAAGCCCCTTAAAACATCCTTCTTACCTTCAAGCGTTGCTTGAGTCAGTACTTTAGTTGTTTCTTGGAAAGAAGCCGCTGAGATAAACGATTCTGTTGAAAGTGAAGCTTTTGTAATTCCAAGGAGTTGTGGAACGGCCTTAGCTGTTTTCTCTCCATGTTTTTCCAACTCTTCATTTTCAAGTAAAAAAGCCGCTTTAGTGATGCTATCTCCAGTTACATAGTTTGAGTCACCTGGATCAGTTACCTGAACCTTCTTTAACATCTGACTTACGATAACCTCAATATGCTTATCATCAATATCAACACCTTGAAGCTTATAAACTTCTTGGATCTCATCAACAATGTACCTAGCAAGCGCTTTAACACCTTCTGCTCTTAAAATATCATGAGGGTTGATTGGCCCATCAGATAATTGATCTCCAACCCGAACAAAGTCACCTTCATTCACAACAACATATCTTCCCTTAGGGATTGTATAAACGAATGGCTCAAGATTTGAATCTTCTGGCTTAACAATAACTCTTCTTGATCCTCTTACTTCCGCTCCATACTCTACTGTTCCAGCAACGTCTGAAATCTGTGCTGCACCAGTAGGCTTTCTTGCTTCAAAAAGTTCTGCAACTCTTGGAAGACCCCCGGTAATATCTTTTGTTTTAGTTGTTTCCCTCTGAACTTTTGCAATAACGTGTCCAGCTTGAACATCACTACCTTCATCAACTGTAATGTGTGCCCCAACCGGAAGTCTGTAAATCGCTTTACGACTTGTCTTTGGCACCTCAATGACCTCACCACTTTCATCACAAACCGATATTCTGGCTTGCTTAGAAGGATCTTTTGAATCCATTACAACTTTATGTGTTAGTCCTGTAACAGGGTCAGTTTGTTCTATAACGTTAGTACCAACAATGAAGTCAACAAGCTTAATTGTTCCTTTCACTTCAGACATCACAGGCATTGCAAACGGATCCCATTCAGCAATCTTGTCTCCGACGTTTACTTTATCTCCATCTTTAAAGAAAAGTATTCCACCGTAAACAGCTGGAAACCTTTCTTTCTCAACACCAGTTTCAGTTTTAATAACAACTTCACCAATTTTGTTCATGACAACAAAGTTTCCATCGTCTCTGGTAACAGTTTTAACATTATCAAAACTAATTAAACCAGCAGTCTTGGCTTCTGATTTATTAACCTGAGCTCCACCTGTTGCCGTTCCTCCAACGTGGAAGGTACGCATTGTAAGCTGTGTCCCTGGCTCCCCAATTGATTGAGCAGCAATAACACCTACGGCTTCACCAACGCTTACTAAGTGACCTCTCGCAAGGTCACGTCCAAAGCACATTGAGCAAAATCCATACTTCTCTTTACAAGTAAGAACTGAGCGAACTTTAATCTGATCGACATCTTCACCTTCAATCGTTTCAATGTCTTCTTCAGTGAACATATGTCCAACTTCAAAAATGACTTCGTTTGTTTTACCAAGGACAGGCTCAACAGCAACCCTTCCGAGAGCTCTACTACTAATATGTTGAGTGATTTCTCCCGACTCGATCCTAGAAGTTAAAACGATTCCATCTTCAGATCCACAGTCATGTTGTCTGATAATACCATCTTGAGCAACGTCTACTAATCTTCTTGTAAGATACCCAGAGTTTGCCGTCTTAAGTGCTGTATCGGCAAGACCTTTACGAGCACCGTGAGAAGAAGCAAAGTACTGAAGAACTGAAAGACCTTCTCTAAAGTTTGAAGTAATAGGAGTTTCAATAATCTCCCCTGATGGTTTTGCCATCAAGCCCCGCATACCTGCAAGTTGTCTAATTTGAGCTTGAGAACCCCTTGCTCCTGAGTCTGCCATCATAAAGATAGCATTAAATGATGGAGCTGATTCTTCATTACCTTTTTCATCCTCAAAAATTTGAGTCGAAAGGTTATCAATCATAACTTTTGAAAGTTTCTCATTTGTTTGTGCCCAAACATCAATAATTTTGTTGTATCTCTCACCGTTTGTAATAGCACCTTCATTATACTCTTCAGTGATATCATCCACTACTTTTTGAGAGTCTGCGATAATTGAAGGTTTCTCTTTAGGGATAATCATGTCTTTAACGTTGATCGAAATTCCCGCTTTAGTTGCATAATTATAACCAGTTCTCATGACCGCATCAGCGAAGACAACTGTTTCTTTCTCACTTCCTCTTCTATAGGCTTTGTCTAATAAACGACCAAGTTCTTTCTTGTTAAGAACTCTATTAATATCATCGTAAGTTAAACAGCTTGGACAAATGTCATAAACGAAAGTTCGTCCAACAGTCGTATCTTTTAGCTCTCCTTCTATTCTTACTTTAATAGGAGCTTGTAGATGGAGGTTACTTGTATGATAAGCAAATTGAGCTTCTTCTTTAGAAGAAAAGATCTTTCCATAACCTTTAGAGTAAGGTCTTACTCTACTCATGTAATACATTCCAAGAACAATATCTTGAGAAGGAACAATGATAGGAGTTCCATCTTTTGGTGAAAGAATGTTATTTGTCGACATTGCAAGAATTCGACACTCAATTTGAGCTTCAACAGATAGCGGAACGTGTACTGCCATCTGATCCCCATCGAAGTCAGCGTTAAAAGCTGTACAAACTAATGGATGAAGTTGAATTGCTTTTCCTTCAATAAGGACTGGTTCGAAAGCTTGAATCCCAAGTCTGTGAAGAGTAGGTGCACGGTTTAAAAGAACCGGATGCTCTTTAACTACTTCATCAAGGATATCCCAAACTTCTTGTCTTTGACGATCAACCATTCTTTTTGCAACTTTAATAGTTGTACAGTGACCTTTTTCAATAAGTTTGCTGTAAATAAAAGGCTTGAAAAGCTCAAGTGCCATTAGCTTTGGAATACCACATTGGTGAAGACGAAGGTTTGGTCCAACAACAATAACTGAACGCCCAGAATAATCAACACGCTTACCAAGAAGGTTTTGTCTAAATCTACCCTGCTTACCCTTAAGCATATCTGAAAGAGATCTTAGTGGACGTTTATTCGCACCAGTAAAAACTTTTCCACGTCTACCATTGTCAAAAAGTGCATCAACAGACTCTTGAAGCATTCTTTTTTCATTTCTAATAATAATTTCTGGAGCGTTTAATTCTTTAAGACGTTTAAGTCTGTTATTTCTATTAATAACTCTTCTATAAAGATCGTTAAGATCAGAAGTTGCAAACCTTCCTGCCTCAAGAGGAACAAGAGGCCTTAGGTCTGGTGGAAGAACAGGAATAACGTCCATCATAAACCATTCAGGGTTATTATCTGATCTTCGCAATGATTCAATAACTTTTAATTTTTTAACAAGCTTAGCTCGAGCAAGCTCAGTTCTTACAACCTCAAGAGCTTGTCTTGTTTCTTTATACTCAAGGTCGATATCAACTTTCCCAAGCATTGTTTTAATAACTTCTCCACCCATACCAACTTTAAAATCGATACTAGCTTCTTTAAGCTCAAAGTACTTTTGTTCAGAAAGAATATCTCCAATTTGAAGTCCACCTTCTTGTCCGTCAGTAGCTGACTCAGTCACAATGTAAGCTTCATTATAAAGAATTTTTTCAAGATCTTTCAGTGAAAGGTCTAAGATGGCGCCTATCCGCGAAGGAAGTGATCTTAAAAACCAGATATGTGCAACAGGAGCAGCAAGTTCAATGTGTCCTGCTCGCTCTCTTCTTACTCTTGAAAGAGTAACTTCAACACCACATTTTTCACAAACAACACCACGGTGCTTCATTCTCTTGTATTTACCACAAATACATTCGTAGTCCTTTACTGGTCCAAAAATCTTTGCACAAAAAAGTCCATCTCTTTCAGGCTTGAAAGTTCTGTAGTTAATTGTTTCTGGTTTTTTAACCTCTCCATAAGACCACTCTCTAATAATATCAGGTGCAGCCATTTTGATAGAAACAGCATTAACACTTACAGGATCTTTTGGTTTGTCGAAAAAATTTAGTAAATCTTTCATTCTTATATTCCCTTAAGTTATCTTTTTTAAAGTATTGGTTCTTGTCCGGACTCTTCAAGTTTCACATCAAGTGCTAATGCTTGGAGCTCTCTAATAAGAACGTTGAATGACTCTGGTAAGCCTGGCTCAAGCCCCTTCTCACCTTTTACAATCGATTCATACATTCTTGTCCTTCCGACAACATCATCTGATTTGACTGTTAAAAACTCTTGAAGCGTATAAGCTGCCCCATAAGCCTCTAGTGCCCAGACTTCCATCTCACCAAGTCTTTGCCCACCAAATTGTGCTTTCCCACCAAGAGGTTGTTGCGTAACAAGCGAATATGGCCCAGTTGATCTTGCGTGAAGTTTTTCATCTACAAGGTGATGAAGCTTAAGCATATACATAATCCCAACAGTTACCTGCTCAGAAAATGCTTCTCCGCTAATCCCATCAAACAATGTTGTCTTACCAGATTTATCAAGGTCAGCAAGTTCTAACATTTCCTCAATATCAGTCTCCATCGCTCCATCAAAAACTGGCGTCGCAAATCGAACACCTGTTTCGAGTTGTTTACCAACACGAGTAACTTCTTTATCACTTGCCTTTTTTAACCAAGCATCAACATCATCAGATTTATAAATCTTTGAGATCAGGTCTTTTAAAGAATCAACTTCTTTCTTTCGAGCAAACAAGTCTTTAAACTTTTCACCTAATCCACGTCCTGCCCAGCCAAGGTGAAGTTCGAGCAACTGCCCAATATTCATCCGCGATGGAACCCCAAGAGGATTTAAAACGATTTCAACAGGTGACCCATCTGCAAGGTATGGCATATCCTCGATCGGAAGAACTCTAGAGATAACCCCTTTGTTTCCGTGACGACCGGCCATCTTATCACCAGGTTGTAGCTTTCTTTTAATTGCTACATATACAACAACTTTCTTGATTACACCTGGAAGAAGCTCATCTCCCTTGTGAAGTCTTGAAATTTCTTCATTCGCTTGAGCTCTCACTCTTGCGATGTCGTTTCGTACGTCTGCAAAATATTCTGTTAACTTTTCTTCCGAAGCTGGTTCTAAAGGTAAGAATCCAATGAGTTCAAAAGGAACATTCATTAAACCTGCTTCAGTAATCTCACTATTTTTCCCAAGTAGTTCTTGAGACCCATCTTCAGAGACTAAAGCATCAATTGTTTTTTGACCTTTAAGAAGTTTGGCAATTTTCTTTAATGAAAAGTTTTTAATAGCGTTAATTTCAATCTTTTCATCTCTTCGAATCAACTTCGTTTCTTCTTCAATGATCGCTTTTGATCTTGCATCAAGATCAACACCTTCTCTTGAGAAAACGTGAGCATCAACAACCGTTCCACGAACAGATGATGGAACTCTTAAAGATGAATCTTTTACATCCCCAGCTTTATCACCAAAAATTGCTTTTAGAAGTTTTTCCTCTGGAGAAAGTTGAGTTTCAGTTTTAGGAGTAATTTTCCCAACCAAAACATCTCCACCTTGAATAATAGCTCCAACTCTAATAATTCCAGCTTCATCAAGATCCATAAGAGCTTCTTCACTTACATTTGGAATATCTCTTGTGATTTCTTCTTTTCCAAGCTTTGTATCTCTAGCTTCAATATCAAAGCTTTCAATATGAATAGAAGTAAACACGTCTCTATGTAAAAGGTCTTCAGAAATAAGGATTGAATCCTCATAGTTATACCCACCCCATGGCATAAATGCGACAAGCACATTTTGTCCTAGAGCGATATCTCCCATATGAGTTCCTGGCCCATCGGCAATAACATCACCAACTTTTACTGCATCCCCTTCTCGAACTAATGCTCTTTGGTTAATACAAGTATTTTGATTCGATCGTTGGTACTTAAGGAGTTTGTAAATATCAACTCCACTTTCCCCAGCTTTCGCATCATTTCTTTGAACAACAACTCTATTAGAATCAACAAAGACAACCTTCCCTGCATTATTTGCAAAGATAACGGCTCCGGAATCTCTCCCTACTGCCTTTTCAATTCCTGTCCCAACAAATGGTGCATCTGTTTTAAGAACTGGAACAGCTTGCCTCATCATGTTTGAACCCATCAAGGCTCTGTTGGCATCGTCATGCTCTAAAAATGGAATCAATGAAGTTGCAACAGAAATCATCTGTGAAGGAGCAACATCCATAAGTTCAACTTCTTCAGCATCAACTAAAGCAAGTTCTCCATGTCGTCTGGCCGGAATAAGGTTTCCATCAAACTTACCTTTTGCAACTGCTGCAATATTTGATTGAGCAATAATTTTGCCCTCTTCTTCAAATGCTGAGTAATAATCAATTCTATCTTCTAGTTTCCCGGTCCCTTCCTTAACAACTCGATAAGGAGTTTCAATAAATCCGTATTCAGAAACTCTCGCATAAGTTGCAAGTGAAGTGATAAGACCAATATTTGGTCCCTCTGGTGTCTCTACCGGACACATTCTCCCGTAGTGAGTTGCGTGAACATCTCGCACTTCAAATCCAGCTCGCTCTCTTGTTAGACCACCTGGTCCAAGAGCAGAAAGTCTTCTTTTATGAGTAACTTCAGAAAGTGGATTTGTTTGATCCATGAACTGTGAAAGCTGAGAAGAACCAAAGAATTCTTTTACAGCAGCGGCCACTGGTTTTTGATTAATTAAATCATGAGGCATCATCCCCTCAATATCTTGGATCGCCATTCTTTCTCGAATAGATCTCTCCATTCTGACAAGGCCGACTCTGAATTGATTTTCAACCAACTCTCCAACAGCTCTTACTCTTCTGTTACCAAGGTGGTCAATATCATCAACCTTCCCTTTTCCATTGTTAAGATCAACTAAGTATTGAGCTGTTGTTACGATGTCTTCTTTTGTAAGGACTGTATTTTCAACTGGAATATTTGTCCCAAACTTATAATTGATCTTCATACGACCAACTCTAGAAAGGTCATATCTAGTCTCATCAAAAAACAAGCTGTTAAATAGCTCTTGTGCAGCTTCAACGCTTGGCGGTTCACCTGGTCGTAATCTCTCAAAGATTTTAATCAAGGCTTCTTCTGTAGAGTTAGATTTATCTAATAAAAGAGTATTTCGTACCTGATCACCAAAGTTAACATTATCGATATAAAGAACTTCTAGTGTCTTAATTCCCTCTTTCAGGAGTTGAAAAACCTTCGCTTCGGAAAGTGCTTCATTAGCACTAATAAGAACCTCTCCTGTGCTCTCATCATAAATATCTTTCGCTGAAACTTTTCCTAAAAGATTTTCAATATCAATCGGTATTTTTTTGATTTTAGCTGCTTCAAGTTTTTTCAAACTTAGCTTAGTAATCTTTTTACCTTTTTTAACAATCACTTTCTTTGTTTTTGGATCAATGATTTCATCTGTAGCTCTTGACCCAACCATTAGGTTGAAGTCAACTTCTCTTTGGTAATCATTTTCTTTGAGGTGAATTGTTTCTGTTTTATAAAAAAGGGCAAGGAGCTCTTCATCAGAGTACTCCATCGCTTTTAAAATAACAGTAGCATGAAGTTTTCTCTTTCTATCAATCCTAGCAAAAAGAATATTTTTATGGTCAAACTCGAAGTCTAACCAAGATCCTCTGTGTGGAATAATTCTAGAAGAATATAATAGTTTTCCACTTGAGTGTTTTTTTCCACTATCATGCTCAAAGATGATCCCTGGAGATCTGTGTAACTGAGAAACAATAACTCTCGTGGTTCCGTTGTAAATAAACGAACCGGTCTCAGTCATCAGAGGCATATTACCAAGATAAATCTCTTGTTCTTTAATTGATGCAATTTTTTTATTTTCAATTGCTTTATCATCTCCGTCTTCATTTTCTTCATAGAATAAAAGACGAACAGTAACTTTTAGCGGAGATTCATATGATAAACCCCTCGCTCTACAGTCTTTAATTGAATATTTAGGCTCCTCTAAAGCATAAGATACAAACTCAAGAGAAACGGTATTGTTAAAGTCATGTACAGGAAAGACTGACTTGAATACACCTTGCAGACCATGATCTTCTCTATCTTCTGGAGCAATGTCTTTTTGAAGAAAAGTTTCGTATGAATTCACCTGAAGCTTCATTAAGTTCGGTGTCTCCATTGCGTAATCACACTTTTTAAAGTTCTTTCGATACCACTGATTTGGGCTAAAAACGTTTCCCATCTTATAAGACTCCCCGAAAATATTGTAAAACTAAACTAACAAAGGGGAGCAGAGATTTAAGACCTCTACTCCCCGAAAAATTATACTTTTAAATTAAGCTTGCAATAAATTATTTAAGCTCAACTTTTGCACCAGCTGCTTCAAGTTTCGTCTTGATCTCAGCTGCTTCTTCTTTAGTTGCACCCTCTTTAACGTTAGTAGGAGCTGACTCAACTAGACCCTTAGCTTCTTTAAGCCCAAGGCCAGTAATTGCTCTTACTTCTTTAATTACGTTAATTTTCTTTCCACCAGCGTCAGCCAGAACAACAGTAAATTCTGTTTGCTCTTCAGCAGCTCCACCAGCAGCAGCTCCACCAGCAACCGCAACAGGTGCAGCAGATACGCCAAATTTTTCTTCTAATTCTTTAACTAGGTTTGCAACGTCCATTACAGACATTGAAGAGATGTGCTCGACTAATTGATCATTTGTAATACTCATTTTAATACTCCTTAAATTCTTATTATATTTTTTTATTCTTCTGTTTTTTCTTCTGATGCTGCAGGTGCAGATTCTTCAGCGACAGCTTCTTCTTTCGCTGGCTCCTCAGTCACTTCTTCAGCTTTCGCTTCTACTGTTTCACCACTAGCTTCTTGCTTTTGTTCTTGAATTGAAAAAAGAACTCTTGCAAGAGCTGAGATAGGTGCGTTGAAAGTAGCAAGTAAAGTACCAAGCATTTCATCTCTAGATGGAAGCATAGCTAATTGCTTAATTTCTGCCGCAGTTAAAGATTTCTCACCAAGAAATCCTCCCTTAAGCTCAATTACTTCATTTTCTTTTCCCGCTTCATACAAAGCTTTGGCTATTGCTGGTGCATCATCAAACGCAAAGGCAACAGCGTGAGGTCCCTTAATACCGTCAAATAAACTTTCGGCAAAAGATCCCTGTGCAGCTCTTTTGAAAAGAGTGTTTCTTGTTACGACAATTTTACCGCCACCATCTCTAACTTTCTTTCGAATAGAAACAGAGTCGTTAGCCGACACTCCAATCAAATTTGTCAAAAAAACTGCGCGAGCATTCTCAAGACCATCTTTAATGTCTGTGACAATTCCCTCTTTTTTGACTCTTGATAACATAATTCCTCCTTTTTAAAATATATGGAGGGGGATTTCGGCAGGATTTAAAACCTAGCTTTCTTCAACCCCAAAAACTTTTTACTATATTGATGACGCTTCAAACGTATCTATTTTTACACCGGCACCCATTGTCGTACTTACTGTCAAAGACTTAAGGTAAATACCTTTTGAACTTGCTGGCTTCGCTTTCATGATAGCAGCTGTGATTGCATCGAAATTTTGCTTTAGCTTGTCTGCATCAAAAGATTTTTTTCCGATAGGCACGTGAACGATCCCGTTCTTGTCAGTTCGGTACTCCACTTTACCAGACTTTTGCTCAGCGACTGCTTTTTCAACATCAGTTGTTACTGTTCCTAGCTTTGGGTTAGGCATTAAACCTCTTGGACCTAAAACTCTAGCAACTTTACCAATTTTTCCCATCATATCAGGTGTCGCGATCACACGATCAAAATCGAGCCATCCACCTTGAATTTTAGTAATGATATCTTCTCCACCAACAAGGTTCGCCCCTGCTGCTTCCGCTTTCTTAATGTTCTCACCAGAAGTGATAACAACAACGTTTACATCCTTCCCTGTTCCACCAGGCATAACCATTGCTCCACGGATCATCTGATCTGCGTGCTTTGGATCAACTCCAAGTCTAAATGCAAGATCAACAGTTTCATCAAACTTTGCAAAAGAAGCTTCTTTCGCAAGGTTAATTGCATCCACAATAGAATAAGTTTTTGATTGATCTACCTTAGCAAGTGCTTCTAGGTATTTCTTTGATTGTTTAGCCATGTTTCCTCCTCGGTTCATGCGAATGAGTCAAAGCTCATTCTCCCGAAATATTTTATCGTTAAATTACTTAGCGTATTCTTTATAATCGAGCTTCAGACCCATTGAACGGCATGAACCTTCCACTGTTCTTTTTGCTGCTTCTATATCTGCTGCTGAAAGATCTGGAACTTTAACTTCAGCTACTTCTGTAACTTGTTTTTCCGAAACAACTCCAGCGACTTCGTGTCCTGGCTTATTAGCGCCTGACTTAAGTTTTAAGTTTTTCTTAATTAAGAAAGATGCTGGCGGCGTTTTAGTAATAAAAGTGAACGACCTATCAGAGTAAACCGTAATAATAGTCGGTAGGACTGTTCCTGCATCTTTTTGAGTTTTTGCATTAAAAGCTTTGCAAAACTCCATAATATTTACACCTTTTTGACCTAAGGCAGGACCAATTGGTGGAGATGGGTTAGCTTTCCCACCTGCAATTTGAAGCTTAATAAAACCTGTGACTTTCTTTGCCATATAATAACTCTCCCGTTAATCCAATTTTTCTACTTGAGAAAACTCAAGCTCTACAGGCGTAGGTCTTCCGAAAATAGACACATTCACCTTAACTTTACCTTTATCGCTTACATTCTCAACTGTTCCTGTAAACGTCGCAAAAGGCCCTTCCAGTACTTTTACGCTATCTCCTTCACTAAATTCAGCTTCAGATTTGCTAGGTTTAAAACCTTCTTGAGCTTGACCTAGAAGGTAAGCTGCTTCATCTGCTGATATAGGTGATGGCTTATTTTTATCTCCACTAACAAAACCTGTGACTTTATCAGTATTTTTAACCAAGTGCCACGTTTTATCACTCATGATCATCTTTATCAATAGGTAACCAGGAAAAAACTTTTTCTTAATTCTTCTTTTCTTGCCGTTTACATTAGTTGTGACTTCTTCTTGCGGAAAATAAATCTCTGCAAAATGCTCTGTCATATTGAGATTGACGATTCTTTGAGTTAGAAGTTTGCTTGCTTTGTTTTCAAAACCACTTAAAACATGTGCTACGTACCATTTAAACTCAGGTGAGTCCCCATCTGCAAAGATAGACGGTTCAGCTTCAACTTGCTCTTCTGGATTATTATTTTCTTCAGTCATTTTACCCTGATCCTAGTTTATAAAACTTGCTCTAAAATTATTTTTGTTAGTACATCAATGAAACCAAGGAAGATACCAACGATAGTGACAAGGATAATGACGCGAAAGGTCATCCCTACAGTTTCATTTTTATCTGGAAAGACAACCTTAGAGAACTCTGTGAAAGCTTCATCTAAATATTTTGAGGTTTTCTTGCTCTTCATTATATAAACAAAAGAAGCTATTCCAGCCAAAAGGCCTACACCTTGAATCATTGGTCCAACCTGAGATATACTTGCTTCTAGCTCAAACTGGTCCCTTAGGAAGTTTAGTAACCTGAAAACGGCATAACCAACAAAGATGCAAGAGATTGCAACACTAGCATTTATCCACTTTTTTTGCGATTTCTGAGTAACTACAGTAGTATTCAAAATCTGCTCCTTTTCATCACTATTTAAAAATCTGAACCACAATTTATATACTTTATTTGGTCAAAAATCGATACTTTTTTTTAACTCATCGCGTTCTTTCTTTGTCGCCCACTACTTTCACAAAACTTTATATATGGAATATAGTCTCTTTTATGAAGATAGTAAGTTGGAACGTTAATGGAATTCGATCTATTCACTCAAAAGGCTTCCTTGAGTGGTTTAAGAAGGAAAATGCTGACATTGTTTGTATCCAAGAGATAAAAGCTGATAAAGAAAGTATTCCTGAGGGTTTTTTTAATATTAAAAGTCATCATTGCATTTCACTTTCTGCTGAGAAAAAGGGTTACTCCGGCGTTTTGACTTTGACTAAGAAAGAACCGATTAAAACGACCTTTGGGCTAAAGAACTTCAAAAACGAAGGGAGAACCTTAATACACGAATTTGAATCTTTCTTCCTTATAAATTGCTATTTTCCAAACGGAGGGCGTGAGCACGACAGAATCCCTTACAAAATGAAGTATTGCGCGGCCATTGAAAGAAAGGTCAATCAGCTAAAAAAAGAAACGGGAAAGGACGTTATAATGACGGGAGACTTTAACGTTGCCCATCACCCCGTTGACTTAAAAAATGATAAGAGTAATAAAAACACAACTGGTTTTTTACCTATCGAAAGACAGTGGCTTGATAAAATCCACAAAAAGGGCTTTCGTGACTTTTTTAGGGACAAGTATCCAGACAATGAAGATGCATATAGTTGGTGGAGTTATAGAAATGATTGCCGTGGCCGAAATATTGGATGGCGCATTGACTATTTCTGGGGACACATGAATTTAAACGAAGCCATTACTGATTGTTATTACCAACCCGAGACACTCGGTAGCGACCACTGTCCCATCATCTTGAAAATCAATGAAAGAAAAATTTAGCAAACATATCGAATTTATAAAGTCTTATTGGGAAATACTTTTCTTTCTCGCAGGTTTCTTTTTTGACATCTTTACTTTGGGTGAAGCCGAAGACAGTTTTAATATTTTACAACAAGTTTTTTATATTACATTCTCTATTTTGTTCCTAACTTATGAACTCCGAAAACAACTAGACGAAGGTTACAAACCTCATCCATTTTTACTTAAAAATGCTCCTTACTTAAATCTTGCTTTTCATTTCTTTATTGGAAGCCTACTGAGCGCTTTTCTTATTTTTTTCTTCAAAAGTAGCTCGATTATTTCTTCTGGCTTTTTTATAATCTCTATTACGACAGCATTTATTATTAATGAGTTCACTGTATCAGATAGGTGGAACCTCATTATAAAGTCAGTCCTTCTCTTTATTTGTATTAATTCTTTCTTTAGCTATATCTTTGTTTTCCCTCTTGGCTTTATTGGATTTATTCCTTTTTTACTCGGCCTCATTATAAATCTTTTTATAACCTGGGCACTATTCACTTATTTAAAAAGTAAAGAGATCTCACTAGATCAACTCAACAATAATTTCTTTTTCCCTGCAATCACAACAACAATCCTTTTTGTCTCTTTTTATATGCTTAATATTTTACCTCCTGTTCCTATTGCTATTAAGCAAGCGAGAGTCTGTAGAGAGGTTAGTAAAAACAACGAAAACTACCTTTGCTACCATTCTAAGCTTTGGTGGAATTTTTGGGATAAAGGTGAACAAGTTTTTCGCTATGAAAAAGGTGATAAAGTTTATGTTTTCTTCTCTATTTTCTCACCACTTAAATTCTCTGACTCTGTCTCTATAAATTGGTACTACAAGCAAAATGGTCAGTGGGTCAAAACTGACGGTATCCAAGTGCAACTGACAGGTGGAAGACGCCATGGTTTCAGGGCCTATGTTTATAAGAAAAACCTCCAAACAGGAAATTGGTATACAACTGTCACAACCAAGGATTCCCGGGAAGTTGGACGTATCTATTTTAAGGTAAGGCCCAAAGAACCAAATGAGATTATCACTCTAAAGACAGAAATGTTTTAGTCAGCTTCAATGGTATAAATTTCCTTTCTAACATTGATCATTTTTAGCTTAAAATAGCATTCAGATAAAAAATTAACTTTAAGATTGAAGGAGGTTTCAATGAAGAAATCATTTTTATTATTATTGGTTGCAGCATTTAGTTTTTCAACTTTTGCCGATGACCTAGATCAAAAGTCTCAAGAGTGGAAAAATGAAAAGAAAACAAAAGTGAAAGAATGGAAAGATGGCAAAAAAGCCGAAGCACAAAAATGGAAAGAAGGAAAGAAAGCTGAAGCTCAAGAATGGAAGAACAAAAGAAAAGCGGAGCGTGGTGAATGGGATAGTACAAGAAAAGATAAAATGAAAAAATGGAAAGAGGGCCGGAAAGCTGAGAACCAAGCATGGAAAGAAAAAGCCGCTGCCAATAGAAAAGCCTTCGCAGCAGGAGAAATAACTGCAGATGAGTTAAAAAGGCGAAATAGCGAATTCACAAAGACTAGAAAAGAAGCTCGAAAAGAATTTAACGAAGAGAGAAAGCAAGATAGAAAGTCGTGGAGGGAAAAAAGACAAGGCGAAAGAGGAGAATGGAAATCACAGCGCCAAGGAGAAAGAAAAGAAGCGAGAGAAAGTCGTCGTAATGAAAGAAGAGAGTTTAAAGAAAGCATGCGAGATTCAAGAAACTCAAAAAGAGCAATGCGAAGAAAAACCAGTGAAAGTAACTAAGATAATCGTTCTAGATAAATAACATTTTCAAGGCTTTGGTGATGAAACTTTACACTTTTATCTCCAAGGCTTAATTTTACATCCTTATTTAAATCTTTATCCATTCCCTTTAACTCAAATTCAAGAGTAGAATTCTTTTTGATAAAGTCCTCAAAGGTATCGGTGATAACAAACTCAACGTGTTCAAACCCTTCTTTATAAGGCGAGCCTTCTTTAGGCATAGGGAGCTCTATCACTTGAATTTCTCTGCCTTCAACTATAATAGGGTTAAATAACTTGAACGTGGAAATTACACGCCCTCCTACTTTCGTACAACTAAGCTCTCTGCCACAAAGTATAAATTTTGCTCTCCACATTTCATACTGAGCTTTTGTTTCGACTCTATAACAAACATGATCCATATAGAGTTTTTCAAAAGAAATACTTTTCTTGCTCATCTCATTGAGGATTTCAGGAATAAAGCTTGAGAGTTTCTCAGAAACTTCTTCAACGACCTTCTCTCCTTGAGTTATAATCATGTCACTATAGCTTTGTTTGTTTATATCATCCGCCTTAATATTAAAAACTTCCTGATAATGCAGGCACTGCTCTCGTAGGCTCTGGCTTCCTATCGAGCCATCTAGATCTATTGCTTCAACCTCAAAGAAGCTTCCAAGACCTTCGAGAAAATCAACGTGAAACTTCACATTTTCTATGAAGAATATTTTTCTTTTCTTGGTAACAATTGTTTTGATTCCATAAGCCTTCTCTAAAACTTCATCTAGTTGCGTTGTTCCTTGAAACTTTTCTAGAACTATTTGAGAGTTTCTGGCTTTCGCTTCATTTGAACGCTCATAAAAAATTAATGAATTTTCGATATTTCCTTTTCTGAGTTTTAATCTTCCCTTAGGTGTATTGAAATAAGTATCTTCTTGAAGATCCTCCCCCTTGTAATGCGCGCCCAGTTTATTAAGCTTAGTTAAAATGAAGTCAGGGTCATTACAACTGGCTTTAAATTCGAAGTTCAAAATCATACTTTTATTCTCCGTATACTGCTTTATTATAAGAGCTTATTTTTTCTATAAATATTTTTTTATTAAAGTCTTCCCCTGAAGCTTCAATCTTTTTTATTAAGCTCAATGGCCCTTCATGAGGCTCTTTTTTAATCTTATACTTCTCTAGCTTCTTCAGAACTTTTTTATATTCAATTAATTGTGGTGATTCATTTGTTCTATTTCGTAAGACATTTAAAATATAAAAGACAAAGATAAATAAAGAAAGAAGTACTGCGAAAGAAAGACCCAAGTCACTCCATTTTAATTTGAGTTTATTTAAAATCTGCTTTTGATAATCTTTATTATATGTGTACATGAACTGAGTCCATTTATTATCTAAACTTTCAAACCACATCTGAGCTTTTAGCCATCGATTCGAATATACATTCTCTCTTTCTTGTTTGGTAAAACTCTCTTCACCTGAAGGGCTCAAAAGAAAAAATTGACTTCCTCCAAGGTCAATCCTATCAGGACTCACAACCGAGACAGCGTCAAAGCGCTTCCATCCGACTCCTTCGATATAAGCTTCGGACCAAGCGTGCGCATCTTTTTGGTACACTGTATATGTTCCATCAAACCTATTGAGCATACCCCCTTGGAAGCCTACGACCACTCGACTTGGTATTTCTAAAATTCTTGCAAGGATAGAAAATGCAGAGGCATAATGTGAACAAAATCCCTTTTTTGATTCTAAAAGAAAGTCTGCCAAGTTTTGTGTCCTTCCTGGTTTAAGAGTATAGACAAAGTTTTCTTTATCAAAGTGGTTGAGAATATTCGAAAGTGTTTCTCTTGTATTTTTCCCCTTCAAACTTAATGCGAGGCTTTTGACCCTACCTTCCTTCATCATTTCTGGTAGCTCTAGGGCGAGGTTTCTTTCTGTTTCACTTAAGGCTTCTGGCTCGATTTTGCTTGCACTAATCGCTGTATAACGCACTCGTTTGGCAGAAGGATCATCTAGCTTGTAGGTAAAAGGTGCGATTTCCTGCACCGCTGAATTCAATCGTCCAGGTACTACAGGATACGATAAATGCATTAAATACTCATTTTTAACCATATCTGAAATTAAAGTGTAGTTAATTTTTTTTCCAATACTTTTTCTATTACCCATCTTCACAGTACTTACATTTGAAATTTTCCAGTGGTATCCGTTCGTCTTATAAAGTGTGGCTCCAACCCAATACATTTCTTGTGTGACGAAAGGAATGCCTCCTTCGAAGCTCACCCTAAAAGCTTTACCATCATCTAGAGTTACCTCACTTTGTTCTCCAGGTTTGGACTCAGCACTAAATCCAATAGTTGCCACTGTTTTTCCTAAGTTCTTAAGAGGGATTTGAAATCGTGGAAAAAGTAAAAAAAGAGCGACAAAAAAAACTGCTACCAAAATAATTTTTAACAAATTCCCAAAGCCTTGGAACTGAAAAACCTTACCCAAATCCAAGTCTGGATGGCGATAGCGAAAAAGGCCATAAAGGATATATAAGAAGGAAGCAATTGCTCCCATGACAGCGAACAAGTTTTGCTGAAACAGAACCTGGGTACACAAAACAAAGATCAATATGAAGAAATGAGATACATAATCTCTTTCTAAAAAAAGTCCTAACAGCTTACAAGCTTGCAGTAAGCTCAAAAGTGAAAGGGCAGCTTCAATACTAAAGATTGTCCCAAAAGTTTTTGCGATATAAATCAAAGCAATTATTCCAGCGATATTGCTCCACAAGCTTGATTTGATAAATTTCTTTGATACGTATGCAATAAGCATTAAAAGGAGTGCAAAAATGAAAACAACTGAACTTAAGTTGTTCATCCCTAAGCATAAACATACAAGAGCACATATGTAGTTATGCTTTGCTTTGCCTAAATTTTTGCTAATTCGCCCAAGCATTCGTAATAACCTTTTTGGCCTGTCTGGCCTTCTAATAATTTATTATTCAAAGATAAGTCCCAAGAAAGTCCTTCATGAAATGCTTGTTCAATCCAATAAGCAACTTGAGAGATCTCCTCTTCTGTGGGTGTGTTTTTCAATCTAAATGCTAAAACTTTCTGGGCATTTGATTCATAGACTGAAACATACAAATTTCCAGTTTTAGCAAAGTGCTTCCAGTCGATGCGACTTAAACTGTCGCCTTGCTCATACTTACGGTGCTCTTTATATGTTTGATCACTGTAGCTTCTCTTTGATTCTTTATGTGTTTCTATGAAGCTTGAGTGTAAGTTTTTATCTAATGCTATCCCCTTCCTTTCTGGATAACTGTAAATTTCAAGTTTTTCAAATCGAACAACCCGCCAAGAGTAGAAAAGTCCCAAGGGAAACTTATTATAAGATATGAGCTGCTTTAACTCATAAACACCTCTAGGTAAGCCTGAAAACCCGATAGAAGTTTTTTTTGACTCTAAGCTATCGAGTTCATGAATCCGATCTTCAAACATTTTATTTTGTAGCGTCGCTTTAAAGTAAAGTTTGAATTTCCGATTTTTTTTGTTCAAAACCTGAAAATCTATTGAAGGGTGAACGCTTTGCTTTAATGAATAAAAGTGTTCAAACTCTAATCCTTCGAGCATCCCATTCGTCATAAATGCATGGTAAATAAAAACAAAAAAGAGACTGAACCCAATAAGTAAAATAGAGTTGTTTTCGTAAATCAAACCAATCAGACTAATTGTCACACCAATGAGGACAAATGAAAAACCTTGCTTTGTAGGAATAATATAAATTCTTTGAGAAGGTAACTTTTCAAAGAAGCCTTTAACTCTAGTAAACATGTACTTTCTGAATAATACTCTTAGCGACCTCTTGCTCATAAGAAACGCTACTTTGATTCGGGTCAACCAATCTGTGGCCCATAACGTAAGGAAATAGCTCTTGGACGTCTTCAGGGTCAATGCTATTTTTCTTTAAAATAACCCGCCTGACCTTTAAAGCATTGATCAAATCAATTCCACTTCGAGGTGATAGCCCTAAGGTTTCAGAGTTACTTCGAGAAAACTCTAAAAGATCTAAAATATAATCAACAATTCCTTGGCTTGGTTTATATGATAAAATTTTCCTTCGGTCCTCTAGTAGCTTCTCTTTTGTAATACTACTATCTCCACTGAAGCTTAGTTGCTCACCCTTTTGATCACTTAATAACTTTCCTTCATTTTCTCTAGATGGTGGACCCATAGAAATTTTCATCAAAAATCGGTCTAGTTGAGACTCAGGTAAGGGGAATGTTCCAACTTGAGAGTTTGGGTTTTGAGTTGCAATTAATATATGCTCTTTAGGTAAATTATAATCAACACCATCGATACTTACTCTTTTCTCTTCCATTGCTTGTAATAAGGCACTTTGAGTTTTTGAATTTCCTCTATTTAATTCATCGGCAAGTATCACTTCTCCAAAGATAGGTCCTTGGCTAAACTTAAAGTCTCCAGATTTTGTATCAAAGACATTTGACCCCAAAATATCACTTGGAAGTAAATCATTTGTGAATTGAATCCTTGTGAGCTTAAGACCTAGCTCTTTTGCTAAAAACTTTGCCAATGTTGTTTTTCCTACTCCAGGAGTATCTTCGATCAGTAAATGGCCGCCAGTTAAAAGACAAGTTAACGCCAGCTGAGCTTCGCGTGTTTTTCCGTATAGACACTGATTTGATTTTTCTAGAAAGTGATCAATCCAATCCATATTTACCTCTTTAAATTTAAATAATATGTAGATTTTTCATCATACTAGAAAAAAAGAATTTGGAGTATCAATAAAACCGATACCTGAGTGTCTGTCTATCCTAATTCATAGACACAGCTCGCTAAGACTATTGAAGCTAGCCTGATGATGTGAGATTAAATCAACTAGAAATCAGACCCATGAATCCTTGCTCCTTCAAGAAACTTTTTATTTTCTTGTCGGTGTAGCGGGGTAAAGAAACTTTCGACTTTATATCCTTTAACAAAATCTAAACCTTCGGCTTTAATATCATGAAGCTTGTACTGACTAGAGATCCCGACAACTTCTCCCTTCGAATTGATTAAAGGCCCTCCAGAATCTCCTGGCTGAAGTTGTGAACTTTTACTTGAGTACTTTTTCCCCATCAAATAATTAGTTTCCTGGGTCTGCAAGGGATAAAACTTCGATTGCTTTACTAAAAAAAATGTTCCAACCTGCTTTTGGCCTATCATATCAATCGGTGAACTGTATTCATAAAAGTACTTTATAGCTTGTGATTCCATTTCTGTTATTACCGAGTGTCCAAAACCTATACTCTGATATTTAATTTTTCTTTCCAATGAATCATGCGAAGTTGCAAAATCGAAACTGATCTTTCGAGCTTTGAGTTCAACCTTCTTTTTCAAAACAATGTAACCTAGGTCGTAACGAGGATTTTGTCTTCTTGTGCACTTACCTTTTTCGTTGAGACTATGGGGCTCTAAAAGATCAGGATTGTACTCGAAGTGGGAAATACCTTCAATTTCCTTTTTTTCTCCATCATCCAAAGTAAGGTAAACCTTGATACTTGATTTTAATATTTTTTGCGGCTCACATTCAACTATGTCGACTAAGCAATGCCCCGCAGTCAAAATAGTATTTGAGGAAACAAACACTCCTGTGCAGACCTTTTCTTGCCCACTTAATGATTGAAATTCATATTGAATAATATTTGGATATTTATGCTTAGTAACTTTTTCGCCACCAATTAGAGCAAACGCATTTAAAGTTATGAATACTAACAAAGCAGATCTTTTCATCGTTACTAACTAGCACTTCAGGTCTACTCAAACAAGAGTTTAGAAATCAGGCTTGAAGTTACTGCTTAAATCATTGAAATTATTTAGAGCGCCCGTTTAAGAGCACTAATTACTGGCAAGAAATAGAACAGTTAGCTTCAATCAATTTCACAACGTCCTAATCTTTCAACTTATCTTACTTGAAGATTAATCGTATATTAAGGGGACACTCTTATAAGCTCATCAACAATACATTGAGTTCCCGGATTTTCAAATTCAAAAACTTTCACTTTATACTTCTGAATCATTTTTTTCGAGTCAAAAGAAACCTCTGCATTGTATTGCTTTTGATGAAAACTTGAATAGCCTTCTAGATTAACGTGAACACTTTTTACACTCTCATTAGGATATGAATGTGATGCGAGGTTCTCAATAATCAATTCTACTTGAGGAGTACAAAAGCTCTCAATTGCTTGTGCTTGGATAGAAATTAAAAATAGGATAATTAAAATTTTTCTCAGCATTTATTCCCTCCGGTAGGATACAAGACAGGTTATGTTATCCCTTGAACACTTGAAAATCAAATACCTGTTAAAACTCTTAATAGTTAAACTATTAAATGAATGCTAAAAGGAATCTCCTAGAAGTCTCAATCCTGTTTTAAACTGAGGGAGCGAGATTAGCTACTCGAACCAATCTTCATCTTAACTTTAATCTATTTAGCGCAGTTGAATTAAAAAAATGCATCTTCTTTTGCTAGCACCATTTTAAACCTAATAACAAAAACTCAAATCTTTTTTCATGTAAGCCATGAAGATCATCTTACAAAGCTCTTGATTTTTACTTTCTTCACAATGGCCTATATCTGTGGTCTTAAGTGCTTTAGCAATTTTAAAACATTGAACGCCAGTATCATAATCAAGTTCGTCGTAGCCACTTTCTCTACTAAACTGGCATTCATAAAGGTCGCGATAATCTTGAGCTTTAACAAAAGTTAAAATATTACAAAGTAATTTCCCGCTATCTTCCAGAGCATCACAATGATAACTCTTTTTGTAACTCTCAAATAATGAGCTGACTGTTTGAGTGCATTGCTTTGAATTATCTAAAAGACTTATTCCTTGGCCAAAAGTGAAAAAACTAGCCACTATTAATATAACTGTAATAACTTTTTTAATTATAATCTCCTGAGCTTAATTGTTAATGGAAAGAGACTAACATAAATTTACGCTCCACTTCTTTTTAGTGAATTTTTTACAAAAATAGAAAACTTTCATCCTAAAATATTTATCACTTGGCTTACTCCCTTTTCTAATATTTAAGGATTTGCCTTGTTTTAAACATATTAATAAAGGGCTGTTTTTTAATAAACATTAACTAAAAGGAGATTAATTAGATTTAAGGAAATGGCGGGTGCAGAGGGATTCAATTTCGCTGCGCTCAGAGCCTCTTCGAGTCTCCTTCCTCTATTTATTTGAGTCTAAGATCAATAATTATTTGTGTTTATTGCCATGCGACTAGTGGTGAAATAGTGATGAAAAAATAACTTCTCTTCCATGAGTTGTTATATTGTACTTAAAAGGTTATTTTTTTTAAAACAAGCCCCTTAAACCCTGTCACTCTAATATTCCTATCCGAACACAAGTGACGATCCTTCTTAACTCCAAGCCTTCTTTCAATGTATTCAATAACAGCAGTATTTCTTAGTTCTTTGAAATTAAAGTCAGCCTTTAATGCATTATAGATAGCCTGCGTTTCTAGAACAGATTCAGGATCATCCGATACATCGATATACTTCTGAAAAAAGTTTTCATAATCAAACTCAAACTCTGCTGCTAACGCTCTTCGCCTTTCGTAGTGGATACTTTTCTTAAATCTGAGTAACCAACTGTTAAAGTCTGCCTAAAGCAGACATAGTTTT
>Ga0114957_1001559_pt1 | contig 24536 bp, 9 predicted proteins | sample BantaG_FD_87175 | JGI IMG/M metagenome (GOLD analysis project Ga0114957, IMG submission 87175) | Marine algal microbial communities from Bantry Bay, Ireland - BantryBay_4 metaG | ecosystem: Host-associated > Algae > Red algae > Unclassified | place: Bantry Bay, Ireland | collected 2014-11-21 | reverse complement strand
TAGTTCTAGGAACAACATTGGCTTCAGAGGTGAATAATTTATTGATTCAAAGTGGTGGAATTATTTGTGCTTCTTTGGATTTGCCAGGAGCGCCAGTATCGGTGATTGATTGTCTTCCACCAATGTGTACAGCAGATGCGGGAACACTTGTGGCTGATGCTAGTTCGGTTTGTTTGGATAATAATGGAAATGCGTTGATCTCAGCAACACCTCAAGCTAATGCAGTTGTTCCTAGTGGCTATCAAACTATTTATGTATTGACAGAATTTGGAATAATTCAAGCAATAGAAAACACCCCTGAATTTACGGTAATGAATATAGGGAATTTTACTATTCATACTTTGGTTTATGATCCAAATAGTTTGGATTTGGGGACAGTAGTTCTAGGAACAACATTGGCTTCAGAGGTGAATAATTTATTGATTCAAAGTGGTGGAATTATTTGTGCTTCTTTGGATTTGCCAGGAGCGCCAGTATCGGTAATTGATTGTCTTCCACCATTGTGTACCGCTGATGCGGGAACACTTGTGGCTGATGCTAGTCCAGTTTGCTTGGATAATGGAAGTGCATTGATTTCAGCGACACCACAAGCTAATGCAGTTGTTCCTGGTGGCTATGAAGTTATTTATGTTTTGACAGAATCTGGAATAATTCAGGCGGTGGAAAGTACCCCTGAGTTTACAGTAATGAATATCGGAAGTTTCACGATTCATACCTTGGTTTATGATCCAAATAGTTTGGATTTGGGGATAGTAGTATTCGGAACAACTTTGGCCTCAGAGGTGAACAGTTTATTGATACAAGGAGGCGGAATTATTTGTGCTTCTTTGGATTTGACTGGGGCGACAGTTTCGGTGACTGATTGTACTCCACTTAATTGTACGACTCCTCCTCAACTTTTGAATATTGTAAAGATTGCTTCTAGTTGTAATCAATCAACAGGAAGTGCAACGGTTAATGTAGTTGGTGGAAATGGTAATTATGCTTTTGATTTTTCAGGAGGAACGGTGAATGCAAATATAGCGAGTGATTTGGCTTCGGGTACTTATTCCGTTACGATTACTGATGTAAATGATGCGACTTGTTTGGTGGTGGAAAATTTTTCTATAACAAATTCAGATGGACCGCAAGCAAGTATTATTTCTACTTCGCCAACAAGTTGTCAAAGTAATAATGGAACCGCTCAATTGACTCCTGCAACTTTTGATTATACTTGGTGTGATGGAGGAACTGGGGAAATAAGAAATGATTTGTCAAGTGGTATCTGTGGAGTGACAGTAACTGATCCTGCGACTGGTTGTACTAATATTTTGGAAGTGGAAATTGTTGCTGACAACCTTTTGATGGTCAATCCAATTGTCAATAATAATCCAGATTGTGGAATGGCTAATGGAACGGTCGTATTACAAGTAACAGGTGGAAGTGGGACTCCAAATTATACTTTCCAATGGAGTGATCCTAACTCAATTAATAATGCGATACGAACGGATTTGGCAGGAGGAATTTATTCTGTAACAGTTACTGATAGTGGTCCAAGTGGATGTGAAACGGTTACTGTTTTTACGCTTCTCGAAAATGTTGCTGAAACGGCAACGGTTACGATTCAAAATATTGCTGCTGTTTCTTGTCCAGGAGATACGAATGGAAATGTTCAATTTGATGTATCAACTGATGCTGGTTTTGCTTTGCCAGCGACTGACCAAATAATAGATGGTGCTGGAAATATTTATCTAAATGGAACAATGCCAGCTGGTGATTATTGTATCCAAGTGACAGATGGAAATGGTTGTGTGGCAGGAAGTGAATGTTTTACCGTAGGTGCGCCTGATCCAATAATTATTGATGTGGCAGCTTTCCCAACTACTTGCTCGCAAGGTGGTTCAATTAACATGACAGCTTCGGGAGGAAGTGGATCATACAGTTATGATTGGGCAGATTTGGGAGGAAATAATGATCCACAAAATAGATTGGATTTAGCTGTAGGAACTTACGGAGTGACGGTGACGGATAATAATAGTTGTACTGCGGTGATGGATAATATAGTCATAGAGGATGGTTGTACCAACTGTACTGCCGATGCAGCATTGTTGACCGCTGATTCAACTAATATTTGTTTTAGTGGTTTGCCAATTACTATTTCAGCTTCGCAAAATGGACCGTTTGGTATTCCAGCAGGTTTTCAAAAATTATTTGTTTTGACATCTGGAGCAGGTTATGAAATTTTACAAACAGGTCTTGTTGGTGAATTTCAAGTAAATGCTTTAGGTAGTTATACGATTCATTCTATGGTTTATGATCCAAATACTTTAGATCCTTCGAGTTATACAAATGCATTAGACTTGGATGCAGATTTATTGCAAGGTGGAGGAACTATTTGTGCTTCGCTAAATGTAATTGGAGCAGTAGTTACTCTTATAAATTGTACTGATTGCGATTTACCTCAAATCCAAAATATAGTAACTATCGAAGCTTCATGCGGAAATGCAGATGGAAGTGCGACCGTAAATGTAGTCGGTTCAAGCACTTATAATTTCCAATGGTCTTCTGGTTCAAGTACCACTAATTCTAATCTTGGATTGGAAGTAGGAGCGTATCAATTTACCATTACTGATGATATGAATCCTAACTGTTTTATCATTGATTCTTTAATTATTGGAAATGTAGATGGACCAGATTTGAGTGTTTTTTCTCAAACACCTTCTAGTTGTAACGCCAGTAATGGAACAGCAGTTTTACAACCTCAAACTAATTTATTTGATTGGAGCGATGGAATAAGTGGAGCGATTCGAAATGATTTGGCACCAGGAATAAATATTGTAACCGTTACTGATCCAGCCACTAATTGCCTTAATATTTTTGAAATTTTTATTGAATCAGTTCAATCTTTGGATATTCAAGTTGATGTACAACAACAGCCTGATTGTCAAGTGAACAATGGTTCAGTAGATATAATAGTTACTGGAGGAAGTACTGCTTACACTTATATTTGGAGTGATAATCCAAATTTAGATGTATCGAGTAGAGATGATCTTTTTGGAGGAGTATATACTGTTGTAGTGATTGATAATGGACCAAATGCTTGTGTTGATTCTGTCTCTTTTACACTTCTAGATAATGTAGCAGGTGCTACTGTTACGATCTCAAATTTAAATAATGAAGTCTTCGTCAGTTGTACAGGTGATACAGATGGAGCGGTTCAATATACTGTTGCACTCGATGCAGGATTTGCAGCACCAGCTACTGAAATGATCTTAGATGCCAACGGAAATACTTTTACCAATGGTCAACTAGCTCCCGGAGATTACTGCATAGTTGTGATGGATGCCAATGGTTGTTTTGCAGGGGAAGGTTGTTTTGAAGTATTGGATCCAGAACAAATTGACATCAATCTTCAAGTAACCAATGCTACTTGTACTGACCCTGGAGGCATCACTACGTTTGCATTTGGAGGAACTGGATTTTTACTTTTTGATTGGTCAGATTTATCTACTCCAAGTAATCCACAAAATAGATTTAACCTTGCTCCTGGACTTTATTCATTGACAGTTACAGATCAAAATGGCTGCTCAGCAGTTGCTGAAAATATTTTATTGTCGGATGATTGTACACCTACTATGTGTCCAACTTCAAGTGAGGAAACTCTTTCCATTTTAGTCAATTCAGTTGATTCATTTTGTGTTGTTTTAGATACTTGTTTTGTAGATTCCTTGACGACTTATTCTTTATTGAGTGGAGGAACTAGTGGAAGTTCTACTTTTGGAAATTGGGTTTTAGGAAACAATGGATGTTTAGTTTATACGGCAAATGATACTGCTGGAGTTTCAGTAGATACGATATGTGTTTTAGCTAATTTTAGTAACCTCGTAGATACGACTTGTATCATAGTTTCGGTCGTTCCAGTTTGTGATTCAACAGGAAATATCATCATGGAAGATTCGATCACATTAATGACTGATGATTGTTTGGCAGGAGCAGATTATTGTTTGGAAATAGAATTAGCTCAGATACAAAGCTTCAATCTTACTGACAATGGTCAACCGTTTAATACTGGAATGCAAGGTTGTAATTTTGATACAACTTATTTTTATTCCTTAGCTGCATTCTTAAATATTGCACCTAATGGCCCTTATAGTTTGACCTCATGGAATGTTGATAACAATACATTTACAATTGATTCATTTCAAACTATGATTCAGTTAGTGGACTCCATGAATGTTTGGGATCCTAGTGGGAACTGGGTGCTCAATGGTTCAGTTATAACGGGAGGCGCACCTGGAACTAATTACGGAACATTAAATTTAATTCAAATCGTAACTGGTGCGACCACTAATCTCGACGTGGATTTAAATCAAATTCCAAATGGAACATTGCTGAATTTGGCAACTGGTTTCCATGAATTAATTATTACAGATTTAGTTACAGGCTGTTCAGATACTTTAATTGTCAATGTGATATGTGATGATTGTCCAGATATTTATAGTGGCTCATCGACGATCGTGGGAGCAGATTGTAATGGCGTAACTGATATTTGTTTAGATATTCCATTCACCGAATTTTTATTCAATTATGAAGTTTTGGATAATGGGATTACTTACGGAGGTATTCGAAAAGGATGTGGATTTGATACATTGTCCACTTGCTATTTAGTTTCTGCCTTGCCAGATCAAGGTGCAGCTGGTCCATACTTAATTGATTCGTGGGCAGTTGGTGGAATTACTTTTGCTTCCAATTTTAATACTTTGCAAGAGTTACTCGACTTAATGAATGGTTGGGATACTACTGGAAACTGGGTGCTTGATGCCAATTCAGAAACCATTTGCGGAGGAACACCAGGGCAAGATTATGGCGAAATGGAAATCACTCAAATCAATACTGGAGCGATTGCTTTGTTAGAACCTGACTATGTGATTTTGACGTTTGCATCAGCAATCGAATTAGATACAGGATTTCATGAAATCATTTTAATTGATACCGTTTCAGGATGTACAGATACTTTAAATATTACAGTTGACTGTGATGTGGTAACTGGAGGAATCGACACTTTGCTTCAAGTCATGGTGAGTAATACTGATACGTTCTGTTTTAATCTGACTGATACGATTGTGAGTGCAATAAATCTATGTCCAGATCTTTCTGATGGAAATGTTTCAGGTTTTGCATTTATTCCAAATACTAATTGTATAGAATATACAGGAACAGTCATTGGCTTAGATACTTTTTGTATGGTGTTTACTTATTCTGATGGAACGATTGATACAACAGGAATTGTCATTGAGGTGATTCCAGAACTACTTTCAGGAGATACGATTCCGTTAGGTATTTTGATAAATTGCGTAGAAACTTTCTGTATTGATACTTCGGCATTTTTAGCTCCGATAGATACCATTTATAATTATTGTGAAAACTCCTCAGGGAATTTTGCAGACGTAACTATTGTCGAACCGAATTGTGTCGAAATAATGGCATTTAATATTGGAGGTTTGGATACCGCTTGTATTGTGATTTGTGATACGATGGGCGTATGTGACACGACGATTTTATTAATTGATGTCACTCAACCTGAATTGATTACCGTTTACGATACCACCTCGATTACTGATCCAGGAACCTTCTGTCCCGACACCACTCAGCTCTATGGAGTAGTCAATAGTATTGAAAATATTTGTGATTCGCTCTCTGGAACTAATGTAGCATTTGAAGTAGTTGATTCTACTTTCTGTATTGATTTCACACCACTCCTTTTAGGAACAGATACCGCCTGTATTGTTATATGTGATGACCTTGGGACATGCGACACGACGATATATATATTAACTATTATCAATCCAATTGATACCATTATTGCAGTCGATGATGATACCATAACTTACACAATTAATCCAGTTACGATTGACATTTTTGCCAATGATACCTTTGATCCAGATTCGCTAATTTTTGGAATAGTTACAGGGGTGAGTAATGGAACTTTAGTCAGTAATCCAGATGGATCATTTACCTATCTCGCCCAAGCGGGTTTCTGTGGAGATATTGATTCCTTCACATATTTTATTTCCAATGGAACAATTTCGGATACCGCCACGGTGACCATCGAAGTGCTTTGTGATGAAATTTTTGTCTTTAATGGTTTTTCTCCAAATAACGATGGAGTAAATGAAACGCTTGTAATTCAAGGCATTGCTAATTTTCCAAATAATGTAGTGAGCATCTTTAACCGTTGGGGAAATAGAGTTTACTTCATAGAAGGATATTCAAATGATAATGGGTGGTCTGGAACATTTGAAGGAAAAGATCTGGTCGATGGAACCTATTTCTACATTATTGAAGATGGGGAAGGAGGTAAATATACTGGATGGTTACAGATTAGGAGATAGTCATTTTGAATATTTATTGAAAAAAAATTGAATATCGAATAGCGATTTCAGAACAAGGATTTGAGAAGTTTGACGACATTTCTCAAAAGGAGAATTATGCTAGCATTGATGCTTCTCAAATCGTAAATCCTTGTTCATATTCGATATTCATTTCAAATAAAGAGAAGTCTTTTATGGTGGGGGTTTTGAGTTAGGGGGGTCTGACTCTTTATTCCCATCATTAAAAGACCCATTAGATTTTATTCGGTTGACGGCAGATGGTTTATCTACACTTCCATCTAGAATAAACGCTATTATTTATAAACTGAAATAGCATAAAATAAGTTTTTCATCCTCAGCATTTTCCACATCATAACGGTAAATTATTCTTGAAACATTCCTAAATGTTTTAATAAGGTATGGTTTTTGGCAATAAACTAATAAATCTATCTATTAGTAAAATGTCTCTCAATTCGAGTCTGTTTTAACCTTTTTTCCCCACAAAATAAATTGATTGATTCCTCTGTTCTTTTCCCTCTTTATTTTTACAAAAAATACTTAAGATGCTGATTATAAGTGTTTTACAAATAGAGAATACTTATTCTTTATAAAATAAAACATCAAATTCAGTTTTCCTTAATATTTTATTCTTGACTTGTTACAAAACATAATTGTAAATATATATCCGAGAAAATGAAAAAGATTATACCATTATTCTTACTCCTTTTTTTTATTTCTAATAATATTCATGCGCAGCAAGATGCGATGTTTACCAAGTATATGTTCAACTCTTTGAACTTTAATCCAGGGTATGCAGGAAGTAAAGAATATCTTTCGATGGTCGCACTTTATCGAGACCAATGGCTTGGTTTGGATGGAGCACCTACGACTCAAACTTTGTCTATTCATACTCCATTCAAAGAGCGAGTTGGGTTTGGATTAAATATAAGTAATGATAAAATTGGGGTGACGGGTTCGACAGTAGGAAGCTTAAGTTATGCTTATCGAGTTCCTTTTGGAAAAGGAAAAGTCTCGATAGGATTGCAAGCTAGTTTTATGAATTATCGAACTGACTTTGCAAAATTAAATTATAAAGATCCAAGGGCTAATGATTTATCATTTAGAGATGATGTTAATATTTGGGCACCAAATTTTGGAGCGGGAGTATATTATTATTCCAATAAATTTTATGTTGGATTTTCTGTACCTCATTTGATCAAAACTGATCTAAGAGAAGAATCTGTTTCATCTACTCGATAGGCTCAATTGTATCGACACTTTTATTTTACAACTGGATTGGCGATTCCAATTCGAGGAGAAAGCTTAGTTTTCAAACCTTCCTTATTAATTAAGAGTGTAGAACTTTTTGGAGATTTTAGTTCAAGTTCAAATAACCGATTGCCTGTTGGCGCACCTACTGAATTTGATATTGATATATCATTTTTATTTTACCAATCACTTTGGGTTGGAGCTTCTTTTCGATCATCATTTGAAACTTTTATTGGAAAAACGAGCTCAGTAGATTCTGCGGATTTGTGGGCGATGTTTTATTTAAATAAAGGATTAAGAGTTGGTCTAGCGTATGATTTTACTTTGACTAAATTGAGGAATCATAACAATGGCTCATTTGAAATTATGGTAGGATATGACTTTCATTTCCAACAAAAACATATCGTTACACCTCGTTATTTTTAATTTTTTTTGGAAAAAAGAAATACCGTTTTATAAAAAAAGGAAGGTGCTAATTTAGATAAATTAGCACCTTCCTTTTTTAATTTCCGTGAGACAAGGCATGCCTTGTCTCTACCCAAATTCTAAAAATCAAAAGAAAATCTTCTTCGTAAATATCCCAGAAGTCGTTTCCACCGTCGCCACATAAATTCCATTCTGAACATTTCCAATTTCCAAAATTACTTCCTGTTGAGCTTCCGAAGAGTTCATTTCCAAAACCATTTTTCCCAACAAATCAAAAACTCGAACAGTTAAAATATCACTTACATCAGAAGTAATTGCGAGTTCTTGAGTGATAGGACGAGCGACCACTTTGATATTTTCCACAAAGGTATTTTTGTTAGCTAAAATCATCGTTCCTTCTGCCGGATTTGGATGAACAAATTGGCTGAAAAATTCCCAAATATGTTCCGAAGCATTGAAGTCATAATTCGTTACTTCTCCCGGCAAATCAATCAAAGCATCAGGCCAAGTATGCCCTCCATTATCGACAATATAAAACCAAACTTTTGAACCTTCATCTCCATTATTATACTCCAGTTTCTCTACCGTAGAATTATCAGTTGTACTAATATTTGCAATTTCAATTGTGTCTGCGACAGTTGAACAATTATTATGATCTACCCAATGTCCAACTAATTCAGGAATGGAGGGAGCAAAAAGAGGAATACCATTATAGTCAACAACTCCATCATTCGTTCCATGAATTTGCATCACAGGAACTGCTCGAGAAGGACTACAATTATCTAATTGCTCATTAAAAACGCCACCTGCAACTGATGCAATCGCCGTAATTCGATCCGATAATTCGCAAGCCAATCGATGACTCATATATCCTCCATTCGACATCCCCGTCGAATATACTCTTGCCAAATCAATATTATAATCTGTGTAAACTCGATCAATCACTAAACTCAAAAAACTAACATCATCGACATCCGTTCCAAAGTAAGCATTCCAATGTGATCCAGTTTGACCAATTGCAGTCTGTCTCACTAATCCTTCAGGAGTCACTACAATAAAATTCTCCGTTTGAGCAACTGCATTTAATGCAGAATAAAGAATTTGTTCTGTTCCATTCGATCCAAATCCATGCAAATTAAAAACCATCGGCAGACTCTGTCCAGCCTGATAACTAGATGGAAGGAAAACTGAATATTCTCGCAATTCTCCGTCATGGAATATTTCCGCATTAATTAATTGTTGGGAAAAACCAAATGAAATAGAAAACAGGAAAATAAAACAGGAAGTGTAAATTTTTTGAAGCATAATATTTTTTTTAATTAGGAGCAAAGCGACCAACCTGATCGCCTGACTCTTTTAGTTTACTGATTATAGCCAAATTGCTTTAAAAACTTATCATCATCTCGCCAATTATCTTTCACTTTGACAAATAACTCTAAGAAAACTTTGCTCTCCAAAAAGACTTCAATGTCACGTCGAGCAGCCGATCCTAGTTTTTTGATGGCAGTTCCACCTTTGCCAATGATGATAGATTTTTGAGTTTGTCGCGCCACATAAATGATTGAGCTAATTCTGACCAAAGGGTCGCCATTTTTTGTTTTCGTTTCTTTAAATGATTCAACTACGACCTCGGCAGAGTAGGGGATTTCTTGCTGATATTGCTGAAGAATTTTTTCTCTAATAATTTCACTTATAAAAAATCGTTCAGATTTATCTGTCAATTGATCCTTTGGATAAAATGCTGGGCCTTCTTTCAAATAACTTAAAATAACTTTAAAAAGTCGCTCCGTATTCATTTTTTCCAAAGCAGCAATCGGAACAATTTCTGTAAAATTTACCAACGTAGTCCATTGTTGAATCAAATCCATAACTCGCTTATCACTAATCGTATCAATTTTATTGATAACTAGAAAAACGGGTGTTTCCATTTTTTTTAACTTCTGAATAATCGGATCATCCTCCGTATAATACTCATTTGGTTCAGTCAAAAACAACATCACGTCCCCATCTTTAAAAGTCGTATCGACAAACCGATTCATCGCCATATGCATTTTGTACGCAGGATCTCGAACGACTCCAGGCGTATCCGAAAATACCACTTGATAATCTTCATCACTCACAATTCCAATAATTCGGTGCCGAGTCGTTTGAGGTTTATTCGTGATGATCGACATTCGCTCACCGACCAAGGCATTCATCAAAGTGGATTTCCCCACATTCGGACGACCAATAATATTTACAAAACCAGATTTATGCATACTTTTTTAATGGTTAATTTTTAACGGTGAATGGTTAATTTCTCGTTTAGTATTTAACCATTTATTATTTAATAGTAAACTTTCAAAGTTGAATTGTCAATATTCCCAAACGAGATATTAATCATTCACCATTAACAGTTAACCATTATAAATTAACAGTTAGTAGCGAAGTTGTTTGACTTCGCTGTGAATTAAACTTTCTACAATTTTAAAAACTACTTTCGGGGCGAGTGGTCGCCAAATGACCTCATTAAATTGTGATCCCATGTTGACGTAAAATTGAATTTGAGTTTCTTCCATTTCAGTCTGCACATGTTGGAGCAAGTTAATAAAACAAATCCAACCTTTTTCATCACTCGCATCTTCCTGCCATTCTTCATAATAACAATCGTCGGAACCGTGGAAGTTGAGCACATTTTCGCAAATCAAAATAAATTTAGAAATGCCATGCGGTGTCAATGCATCCACTATTTCCCTTTTCAAAAACATAATATCATTCGTCACCGCATCATTCCATTCGCCCATTAATTCCATGACTGCAAAACCTTCTTCGTAATCTATAAATATAATTTTCATATACAATGTCGGTGATCCAAAATTATCCCATTGTGGATGAATAAAATAATTATATACTTTTTGTGAATATTGAAATTCACTATAATCTCTTCCGTAAAAAGGAGAACGTTCATCTAGTTCTGATTGATAACGATCTCTCCATTTGTAATGTGGTTCTATGGTATGCAATTTCTAATCAATAATTTTAAAATGAATAATTGTAATTTTGTCTAGAAAAGAAAATCAAAATTCGTCATTTATTTGTGTATAAAAAAATAATTCTCACCGGACCTGAATCAACAGGTAAATCAACGCTCGCCAAACAGTTGGCTCAAGTGTATAACACCGTTTGGGTGCCAGAGTTCGCACGCACTTATCTTGAGGGTTTGAATCGCCCATATCGAGTAGATGATTTATTGAAAATTGCGCAAGGTCAACGTGATTTGGAATCTTTTTTTTCCAAAAAAACGAATCAATATTTGTTTTGTGATACCAGCATGTTGGTCATGAAAATTTGGTCAGAGTATCGTTTTGGGAAATGTCATCCATGGATTTTAGAGCAATTAGAAAATGAAAAAAATACCATCTACATTTTATGTGGTACCGATATTCCTTGGGAGTATGATGAACAAAGAGAAAACCCAAATGATCGAAATGAACTCTATAAAAAATATCTTTCCGAGTTAAAATTTTACCAAAAAGAATTTATTGAAGTAGCTGGTAGTCAGGAAGTTAGGCTTGATGATATTGGTCGGTTTTTAGAATAATTTAGAAATGATTTAAATGGCAATGGCAATCGAAACTCAGGAGGCATTATTTTTAATTTTCTTTCATTAAAATATTATCGTCAAATTGCCATTGATTTCCCTACCTTTGCGCCATCTTGTTTGGGGTGTCCTTATTTAGGACTGAGATTATACCCATTGAACCTGCTCAGATTATGCTGAGAAGGGAAATAAGCCTTTCAACATAAAAATTTATCGACCGATAGATTTGGCTTTTCAATGGTGTGAAATTACCTGAACACAAATATTATATGTTTTTGACGGTTTATTTTTTCGCCATTTTTACTTTAAAACCTCAGCAATAGCTAAGGCTATTCCTTCGGGTTTAAAGAAAAACTATCAAAAAAATTCCTTCGCCAAAATTCATAAAATATTTATGTTCAAGTAATTATTGAATTAAAAATTTTACACAAACCCCTGTGTGAAATATTTTTTTCAATCCTTTTTGTCAAATAATTTTTAGAAACGACAAAAAGGTAAAACACATTTTTTATGAAAAATTTATTTAAAAACAGTTTTTACATTTTTGTAATTACATTAGTGCTAGCGTTATGTTCAACTCTTGGTTTTTCCCAAACACCTAGTTCTAGTAGCGGGTTTAAAATTTTTGGAAAAGTAACCGCAGAAGGTGAGTCGCTAATTGGTGCTACGATCTACATTTTAGAATTAAAAAGAGGAACTACTTCTCAAATAGGAGGAGACTACATCATCGAAAATGTTCCTGCCGGAAACTACAACTTGAGTGTCAATTATGGTGGCTATGAAGATCACAATGTTGCAGTAAAAGTAGATGGCGATACAAAATTAGACATTAATATTTCTCGCCAAATCGAATTCGATGAACTCATCGTTTCTGCCACTCGAGCAGGTGAAAAAACTCCCATGACTTACACTAATGTCAACAAAGAAACTTTGGAAAGAAACAACTTAGGTCAAGATGTTCCATACCTTTTAAAATCAACTCCATCAGTCGTCGTAAGTTCAGATGCAGGAACTGGAATTGGTTACACAGGTATTCGAGTGCGAGGTTCTGATCCTACTCGAACCAATGTAACCATCAATGGAATTCCATTAAATGACTCAGAATCGCAAGGCGTTTTTTGGGTGAATATGCCAGACTTTACCACAAGTGTAGATAATATTCAAATCCAAAGAGGAGTCGGAACTTCCACCAATGGAGCAGGAGCATTTGGTGCGTCAATTAACTTGAGCACCTCAAAAGTTCAAAAAAAAGCTTATGCACAATTATCTAACTCTGTTGGCTCTTTCAATACTCTAAAAAATAATATTCAAATCGGAAGTGGATTGATTAAAAATAAATTCACTTTTGATGCACGACTTTCTCAAATCAAATCTGATGGATTTATTGATCGAGCAGAAGTAGATTTGACTTCTTATTATTTGTCTGCTGCATACATTTCGGATAAGACTTCCGTTCGGTTCAATACCTTTTCGGGACATGAAATTACTTATCAAGCTTGGAATGGAGTACCTGCGCAATATGTTGATAATGAGGAACTTAGGTCATTTAATTCTGCGGGTACTGAGAAGTCAGGAACGCCTCACGACAATGAAGTAGATGATTATACACAAACACATTATCAAGCATTATTGAATCATCAGGTTAGCGATATTTTGAATATTAATGGAGCATTGCATTATACGAAAGGAGCTGGTTTTTTTGAACAATATAAAGCAGGAGAAGACTTAGTCGATTATGGATTGAGTAATGTTGAGTTAGCGAATGATACGATTACATCAACCGATTTGATTAGACGACGATGGTTGGATAATGATTTTTACGGAGTGACTTATGCGTTAAAATATGCCCCTACTAAATTTGATTTTACGCTCGGAGGAGGTTGGAACAGATATGAAGGCAAACATTTTGGAGAAGTGATTTGGGCGCAATTTATGAGTGACGGAGCGCAAGGACATCGTTACTATGATAACGATGCAGAGAAAACGGATTTTAATATTTATGGAAAATTAAACACCGAAATAGTAAATAAACTGTATGGTTATATTGATTTGCAATTTAGAAGAGTTGATTATGAATTTTTGGGTTTGGCAGGAAATGGAAATCCATTGACGACTTCTGCTAGTTTGAATTTTTTCAATCCAAAATTAGGCTTGACTTATGAGTGGCATAACAACACTCAAGTCTATGCATCTTTTGCCGTTGGTAATCGAGAACCGAATCGAAATGATTTCACCGAGTCAACGCCAGCGAGTCGTCCCTTACATGAAACACTTTACAATACCGAGGTTGGTATTCGGCAAAATTTTAGGGGTTTTATTTGGGGTGTAAATGGATATTTGATGCAATATGATAATCAATTAGTGGTCACCGGTCAACTCAATGATGTCGGTGCGACTACTCGGGTGAATGTGAAAGACAGTTATCGAGCAGGAATTGAATTGGAAGCGGCTAGAGAAATTATGACTGGTTTGACATTGACTGCGAATGCTACTTTTTCTCAAAATAAAATAAAAAACTTCACGGAGTATATTGACAATTGGGATTATTGGTACCAAGATTTTTCTTTGCCAGCAGATCAATTAGAACCAGTTCAGTTTGAAGTCAACCATGAAAATACTGATTTGGCTTTTTCTCCTAACATTATATTTGCGGGAGCATTAGATTATAATGTTTTCAAAAAAGGAGACAATCAACAACTCAATATTTCCTTGTCAGGCAAATATGTTGGCGAACAATTTTTGGATAATACTTCCAATGAAAATACGATGTTGGATGCTTTCTTTTATTCTGATTTAAGAATTGGATACACGATCAAAACTGAATGGGTGAAAGAAATTGGAATTACCTTTTTGGTTAGAAATATTTTTGACGCAAAATATTCTAATAATGGATGGACTTACCGATATGAATCAAAAGCTTATGATGGGAGAGAAGATGATCCCTACACTAGATTAGAGAATGATGCAATTTATAATTTGACTGGATTCTTTCCGCAAGCTGGCAGGAATTATTTGCTTGGAGTGAACCTTAGTTTTTAACTGTTAATGGTTAATGGTTAATGGTGAACGATTAACTTCCCCAATATTTATGTGAGGAAGTTAACCGTTCACCGTTTACAGTTCACCGTTAAAATTTATAGTTGATTCCCATGCGGTATTGGATAGGAAGATTACTAGAAGTAAATTCTTGTAGCACATCCCACAAAATAGATACTTGGAAACCAATTCCTCCACCAGAAGCACCATAGCCAGCTCCAATATAAAAATGGTCATCCCAACTTCGAGAAGTCAATACTTTATTATTGACAAAATCAACATCAAACCCAATTTCGTTATTCAAGGTTTGATATTCGGCATGTAAAAAATATTGATTAAATACCTTTAGTCGAGTGAACGCACCAATACCATAATTGGTACTATTGAATTTCAAATCGGTACCTGTTCCAATATTATATCTTTCTCCACGATAAAGAATTTCAAGCCGTGGACCAACAGAGAAGTTGTCCGTAATCTTATATCCAACCATTGGAGCAATACCTGCATTAAATGCATTACCATTAGGTACTGAAAAAAAGTTTAACGTGACATCTGCTCCATACCAAAGTCGATCTTTGAAGGTTCCTCGGTCATCAAAATATTCATCAACATCTCTACTTTTTTTTCTTTTTTGTACTTGTGCTTCTGCGTCGTGGGTAAATGAAATCATCAAGACCGCAACGAGAACTAAAAATTGCAATACTTTTTTCATATTTATGCTATTTAATAATTTATAATTAGAGGATAATTTTGAATGTGACGAGAACATTTAATTACTTAGTAGTAGCCAAATATTTCATGTCATAAGGTTATTCTAAATATTTTTAAGAAAAGAACTTTAAAAACCAGGAAATAGTTGCTCTCGTCTCATTCAAAATTAACCTACTGTAAAGGTGTAAAAGTTTTTTGTAAAAATATAACTATTGCGTAGGTGCAGAAGTTGCTAGATGAGGTGTTAGAGTTTTGTTAAATCAAATAGAATCACTTGTTTACGACATCATTGAAGGAAGGCGGTAATGAATTATTAGGTTTAACTAATTGATTATCAATCAAATAGACTCGCCAAGCTTGCGCACGTTTGGTACTTGTGAAAGTATAAAAAGTTTGGTTCTCATTTAGTTTTTCATGAAAACCTAATCGAGTTTTAAAATGTAATTCTAATAATTTGATCAATCCGTAAGTGAATTGGTCTCGGTGACTTCCTCCGCCTCCGACAAAAGGAGTGACAATTTCATATTGCAAAAGATCATAGATTTTTTCGAAATCTAACGCTCCTTTTTTCGTCAAAAAATCAACACCAAATTCTTTTAAGTAGTATTTATAAAAATCATATTCCTTCATTTTGGAATGATGGGTTATGATTTCTTTTCGGATTTTTTCGTCCTCCAAATCGAAGATAGGTAACCCGAAATCTTTTTGTAAAAATAGGTTTGGATTAAAATTTTGATTCGTACTCAATTGGTCAATTATGCTAATAATTTTTCCAATATCATTATAACTTGCTCGGGCAAGAATGGATTGTTGAATCATAGCTTTGGTTGATTCTTCTTTTTGAGGTTGAATAGATTCCTCTAATTTTGAAACTAAATCTTTGCCAATTGATTCGATTTGACTGATGTGTAAGTAAGTGATTTTCTCCTCCGATTCACTTATCACATCACTCACTTCAAGGTAAACTTGTAAGATGGCTTTAATTTTATTTAGCTCAGCAATTCTATCTGGGTTTGAATTTAAAAAATCTAAAAACCAGTTCTGTGTAAAAATGTCGTTCCAAAAATAACCCAACTCCGTCTCATTAAACTCGGTAGTTCTCTCTACCAAATAATCAAACATTATCATTGGTTCATCTATTTCAAATAGTCTAGGAATTTTATCTAAATCTTTGTAAGTAAGATAGAAACTTTCAAAATATTTTAGATCTGTTTTTACGGAAAGTTTTTCTACTGTTTTAAGTTTTCTAATATCTCTTAAAGGCTTCACTTTAGTCAATGCAGTCAAACAAATATCCTTATATTTTGGTTTGAAATCTTTAGATGCAAAAACATCGTTGATGATATTTATTTTTAATTTATCAGCAAATTCTAGTTGCTTTAATTTTTGTTCAAAAAATAAATCAACCCAGTTTTCAAAGTTCTTTCCATCCTTTTTCCAAAGGGTTCTCCATTTTTCTGTAGCGAACGGTTTATTCTTTTTTTCAGGCTTGTATTGATGATTATAAGCACCTTCAATTATTGGGATCATTACATCACAAAGATTGACGGGAAGGTTATATTTTTTAGTGATAAATGTTTGATTATCAATGAGTTGGAAGTAAATCGGAACTGCCCTGATTACTGGAGTCGCCCGTAAGTATTGCAAATACTTTTTTAATATTTTAACATCTTTTTCATCTTTCATTTGATTGATGATCGCTTGAAATTCTTCATTGCTAGCAACAGGTAAAACTCGAATATCATTTTTGGAAAAATCAATTGGGTTGTCAATGAACTCTTGCAAATCTGTGTTGGAAACTTCCTCTTCTTTTGGAGATAAAAGTTCAATTAAAAAAATAATATCATCATCCGGTTCTACTTCCAATAATTCATTTAAACGTTTATTTAATTCATTAGATTTACTCTCTAATTTGTTTAAATAAACATTGCAAGAACCAATTGTTCCAATCCTTTTATACAATGCCGCCTTCTTCAAATAGAGTCGAAGCTGAGTATCATTTTGAACAATTACTTCCCAATGTTGCGAATAAAAGTAGTCCAAAATTCTACCAATAGAAAATGTAAAACTATTGTTATTTTCATGAAGACAAGCGTAATATTCAATGGCTGTTACTTCTTGGATTTCCAAACTATTGATGATTCGATTTTCCAGATCATAACGTTCAGATGCAGGAATATCATTTCTCAATTGATCCAATTTTTGACGAAGTCTAGCACTAGGTTTGTGATCAATATCATTGTTGCGACAGAAGTCAGTTAGTGCTGATAATTGCTCCAAATACAAGTGGCGAATATCCGGAAGAGTCTTGTTATAAGTTCGCAAAAGTTGTCGATATTTGTTGGATAAATTCATTACTTCTGCTGGCGCACCGACGGTTAATTGCTGAAACGATTCCATCGCAGCTTCATCATTTGTTGAGACTAATCGACGAAAATGTTTTTCTAAAACTTCCGTTTTTTCAAGTGTCTCAAATTTATTGAGGTACAATGCATAGTTTTGATTCCATTCAAAATCATTATGGTGAGTCATCCAATACAATAAAAAATTTTGTTTTAAAATTTCATCTTTATTTTCTAAAGATTGAATTTCTTCAAATATGTTTTTGAATTCTTTGTTATCTCCTCGTACTTTGATAATCAACTGGTTAGATTCGATGAAAAAATTTTCATATTCTTTTATAGAAATAATAGGTTGTCCTTTATTCTTACTTATTACCAAATGATTTTTAAAAAAATCAGCCGCTAAATAAAGATAAGCTCGCTGATGTTCTGTTTTCATCAAATCATGAATCGCATTTTTTTTCATCCAAGGATAATCATTTGCTAAGGAAACAATTCGTCCAAAATAATCGACATCATGAGGGAAAACAAATCGATTGAAATGGAATGTTTTTTCATAACCCATATATCGAATATTTTCCATCGTTTCCAATGAATCTAACAAATTAGCAAAATATTGTACGCCTGATTTGGCATCATCAACCTCCGCCATGGAGTGATTGGTGAGATGTGCTAAAATGTTTTTCCCTTCCTTGAAAGGCAAAAACCCACTTTGAATATTGATTAAAATTTCTTCGAGTGTTTCTCTGGTTGGATGATCTTGAAGCGCATGGGAAAGTTTAATGATAAGATTTATTTTTTCATCAAGCGTGCTTTTTTGAAGCAACTCTTCTTGCAAAACTTGTAGCAAATAATGGTGCGCTTCTCGAGTGTTGAGTTGAATAATTATGGATAATTTTTGTTCTGCTTTTTTTCCATTTTTCTCCCCTATTGCTTTTTCAAAAGCATTGATGCTTTTTCTGAGTACGATTGTTTTTTGAGTTTGAATATTTTTGGGAAGTGACTCGGTTTTATAATCTACTTTTTCGACATCCAAAGCTGCAATGTAAAATACTCCCGCAGGATGAAAAAAACGAATTTGATTTTTATAATTATAAAAGAAGTTGAGGAAGGATTGGCGATCAATTTTTTGATTCCAGTTTAGTTCATTTTCTAAGAAAAAAGTATAGGTCTTCAGAATGTTTTGAGCTTCTCTTGACGTTGATTTTTTATCTAATAATGTTCCTAAATCTCGAAGAGCAAGCAAGTTGCCTTTTGCGACTTCTGATTCTAGTTGCTCCAAAAGAGGTTCTAATTTTTTGTTTCCTTTTTGTGCTTGGCACATAAAAGAGTAGGAAAAAAAGAAAATGATGAAGCACGATATCCATCTCATCGTGGCAATAGATTTATGTTTTTCTGGAAAAATTTAGTCTTTAAAAAGTTTTGGTTGAAGACACTTACCAATTAGGAATGAGAATTAAAGAAATTTAGAATTATCGGTAGTTTATTTTGATCTTAGTTTTTGCTTTGAAAGCATGAGTTTATCTAGATAAGTGATTGATTTCAAAGTGAAAAATAAGGACAAAAGAAACAGCGAAAATTTTGAATTTATTTGGTTCTTATTCCTTAGTGAGCAAAGTTGGTTGGTTACATTATCTTTTTTTGATCAAAAAAAATGGTTTGTTTAAATGCTTTGCTTGGTGTTTTATTTTTTCTATATAAAAAAATAAATTTTGTAAGTCATTAATCAGTAAGGTGTTACAAGAATTGAACCGAAAAAGTTGAGAATGTGCAATTTATTATTGAATTGTTTTCGCTGTGCTAATTGTTGGACTGTTCTTATCGGAAATCAAATTGAGAATGCCAATAAAAAAAGCCAAATGGGAATTGAAATATATCCACATTTGGCTTTTTTTTAATTTTGATTGAACTTTTGATTTTGACTGAATTGCTATTTCAAAACAATTTCATCCACTTGATATAATCTTTTATGAACGGAGATATAATATTTTCCTTGAAAATATTCGATGGCTTGGTAAGCCGTTGGTTCATCATCAAAGAAATTAGAATTGTAAGATATTTCTTGAAGTGTGGTGAAATCCTCGGTGGCTAATTGGTAAGGTAGTCCCAATTGGTTTTGCCCAAAAATTTTATCTCCAGTTACTTGTACTTTTCGCAAAGGAGTATTGGTATTAGCAAAATCCCAATTTTCACCGCTGTCTTCTGAACGGTAAAATTGGTTTTCATAAAAACCTGTGGAATATAATTTTTCTTCAAATTCAAAAATATCCCAAGTCCAATGAGAGAAGATTTGTTGCCATTGCCCATCAGGTTGAATTCGAAATGCACCGCCGAGTGTGGAGATATAATAGTTGCCATCAAAAAACCGAACATTAGTAATCATACTCGCTTCTGGACCCAATAAGGAAGATGGAATATTGATACGGTGAGCGACATTTATATTTTGAAATTGGGTTTCGGTAGCATTTAATTGAATGTCAAAAAGGAAAAAAACGTATTGTGCTTCTTGTGGATTTAAGCTTCGAGCAGCATAAAGTAACTGGGTAGCATTATCATTAAATACGCCCGTGGAATAAGCATTACCGAGTTCTTCAAAAATGATAAATTCAGCACTATCAGCAATTTCTCGATCGGTGATTCTGTAAATTTGATTAACACTTTTGACTAAATGAAATTGCAGCTCTCGTTCATTTTCTACGTTTTTTAGCACTCGTGCAAATATTTTGTCAGAGAGGATTGGTCTTCCAAAAACTCCTTTTTCAACTTCTAAATTTCGACGTTCGATGATTGTTCCAGCACTACTCATGCGTGCAAAATTATCGACTGTTCCGATCAACATTTCATCAGCAGTAGCATGAAGCCGATTGATGGTTGAATTGAGAGAAAGGTTAGGAATCTCGACCCAAGGATTGGGGGATTGAACTACGACAGTTTGTTTTTTACAAGAAAAAATAAGCGTCGTGAGAATGAATGAATAGAATAAAAGATGTTTCATGATGTATGTTTATTTAGGGGTGTTAAGAATAATTTCTTTGAAATTATTTTTTCTTGAGATAGGAATTTTTATGACTCAGACTTTTTATGACTTGCTTATGAACTTTTCTGATTTTCCTTTGGAAAATCGGGAGTCATAGGGAATTTTCCAAAGGAAAATTAAAAAAGTCATATTCAAAGTCATAAACGTCATAAAAAGTCTGCGTCAAAAATACGTCCTAAGAATTTTTCTTAGGAACGCTTAAAAAATAACTTGTAACAGTTTAGCGATTATGTTGAGTCAAATCAAAGCATGAAAACAGGCGTTTATCTAGATAAATTAACTGTTTTCATAACGCAGAGTTGGCTCAACAGAAGAAGTCAAAGTGTTATAATTTATTCTTTAAGCGTTCCTTAACACCCTAATGTTTATTTGTAAATCAGGCGATGTTTCTTACTCATAACATGACTTCGAGTCACCTTGTGAATAGGGAAATATAAAAAAAAATAGATGTTTTTGGAAAACCCTTTTTCGTTTAGAAATGTTAAAAGGGAGAAAAGATTTGAAGTAAAAAAAACTTATAATAATCGTCCAAAAATACGAGTTTTAAAATTAAAAAGAAAGGTTGAATAGAAAGTTAATAAAGAATTCTACTTCATAATATTTCAAAAAAGAATGGAAATATAAGAATGTTTAAAATAATAAGACCAGAAAATGGGAAGAATGGACAATTGATAGACAGAAATATGATTTATATTAAGTTTATTTTTTTAAAAAATCTTATTTTGTGAACATAAAACTTATTTCTTCAAAACCTCTTCCCGTATGCCTCAATAATATTGTCTTTAGGCTACTTAGAACCGTTTACGACACGCAATTATTCTGTTCTTTTTTTGTGAGAAATCATAAAATAATGTCTTACAAAAAAATGGAAAAATTAATTTCATTGCCAATTCTCCTTCTTGAAAACATTTTATTTACAACCTATTTCCAAAAATAACAATTGAGAGAACTGAAAATGTTTTCCATATTTTAACTTAGTTATAATCATGAGAATAATTTTACTTTTAAGCCTATTGATGATAGGTTTTTCGTCAATTTCCCAAACCAAGAAAAATAATGGAAAGGCAAATACAGATTTTAAGTTGTATGATTCAACGCTTTCCGTTCATTTGAAAAAATGGAATATCTACGAAATTTCTGCTGCTAACTTATTCAATCAATTACAACAATCAGAGTCGGAGAACCAAGTTCAATTGGACTGGGGTAAAGATCATAATTGGCAATTATCGCTATTTCCCAATAACCTGCGAAGTGCTGATTATGAAATGAGAACTGCGACGGGGGATGTTTTGACAAAAGGGGCGAATAAAACTTTTGAGGGATATGAGCAATCTCTAGGAGGGAATGTTCGATTGACGGTGGATGTTGATTTTATTTATGGATATATAGAATTTGGAGGAGAACGATATTTTATTGAGCCAGTTTGGTATTATGATAAGAGTGCTCCAAAAAATCTTTTTGTTGTATATGATGAGCATGAAGTAATACCAAGAGATGATGTGAAATGTGCTTCTCATGAAATGCATAAACGAGCAGGAAAGTTAGAACAACAAAATCAAAATCAAGAGCAATTAGTTGGCTTATGTTATGATGTGGAGTTGGCAATTGCTTCAGATCATTCTATGTTTTTAAAATATAATAGCAGTATTACAGATGTTGAAAATCATAATTTAGGAGTTTTAAATAATGTACAAGGAAATTATGATGATGAGTTTGCAGATGAGTTGAATTTTGTGTTGGTGACTCAATTTGTATCCAATTGTAATACTTGTGATCCTTGGTCAACGACCCTGAATGCAGAGGATTTATTGTCGGAGTTTCGAAGCTGGGGAAATGGAGGAGGATTTGGAGTAGTGTATGATTTAGCATTTTTGTGGACAGATCGAGATATATTTGTTCCAGGTGTGGGAAATGGAGTGGTCGGTATTGCCTATTTATTTGCAGTATGTGGCAATAGCCGTTACCAATTAGATGAAGATTTTTCATCGACTGCTTGGCAATTGAGAGTTTTGGTATCACATGAAACTGGGCATAATTTTAATGCTTCGCATGATGCAGAAAATTCAGGTTTTATCATGGCGCCTTCGATCAATAATACAAGTACTTGGTCAGCTGCTTCGGTAAATAGTATTAATAATTTTGTGGATTCTCGGACTTGTTTAGCGGAGTGTGTAGCACCTGGTCCACCAGTAGCCAATTTTACTGCTAATATTCAAAATATTTGTGAAGGTTCTCCAGTTCAATTTTTTGACCAATCGACGGGTATTGTTACTTCGAGAGTTTGGTCATTTACAGGTGGATTTCCTGCTTCATCTACTGCTGAAAATCCAGTCATCACTTATCAAAATTCAGGAACATATCCAGTTTCATTAACTGTTAGCAATAATGTAGGAAGTGATACTGAGACTCAATTTGGTTATATTACTGTCGGGACTGGAGGAAGCAATATTTTATTATTTGATGCATTTGAAGGTGGATTAGGTAATTGGACTATCGAAAATCCGAATGGAAATAGTACTTGGACTACAACTGGAGTAGGAGGGACGAACCTTGGAAATACAGCGGTATATATGGATAATTGGAATTTGAATGAATCAGGTCAAAGAGATGGTTTAGTCTCGCAGTCAATGAGTTTTGTTGGATTTACGAATGTTACTTTATCTTTGGATTATGCCTATGCGCTTTATAATGGAAATACTAATTTACGAGATTCTTTGATTATAAAATTGTCAACGGATGGTGGAAATACCTTTCCCAACACTTTGTTTGAAGGAGGAGATAATGGAAGTGGAAATTTTGCGACCACTCAACCGCAAGGAGAATTTGATCCAACAAGTGCAGCCGATTGGTGCTATGGAGGAAATTTTGGTGCAGGATGTATCAGCTTAGATTTGTCGAGTTTTATTAATCAGGCAGATGTTGTTTTGAAATTGGAAAATGTGAATGGATTTGGAAATAATTTATATTTGGATAATATAACTTTATCAAGTGATTGTGAAGTAATCTTGCCTCCTGTTGCTGATTTTGTCGCTTCGCAAACTCAGGGTTGTGTTCCGATGACTGTAAACTTTACAGACCTAAGTATGAATTCACCCAACTCATGGTTTTGGACTTTTCCAGGGGGAATTCCATCTTCTTCGACAGCGCAAAATCCAACGGTAATTTATACTACACCTGGAATTTATGATGTGACTTTAGTTTCAACTAATAGTGCAGGTTCTGATACCAGATTTGAAGGACAATATATTCAAGTAGAGGACTTTCCAACTTCAAATTTTGATTATATCGCAAATGGAACGATGTATATTTTTAATAACTTATCGACAGGAGGAGGTAGTTACACTTGGCTTTTTGGAGATGGAAATACGAGTAATGAAATTAGTCCAGTTCATGATTATGGAACTGGAGGGACTTATGAAGTGAGTTTGATTGTGAACAACAATTGTGGTGTGGTCACTTCGATGCAAACGATCATGATAGCAACCGAACCTATAGCAGGATTTGATGCTAATCCAACAAGTGGTTGTAGTTCATTGACGGTACAATTTACCGATCAATCTTCTACAAATACGACTGGTTGGAATTGGTTTTTCCCAGGCGGAAATCCATCTTCTTCAACTGAACAAAATCCAACAGTTATTTATGAAAATGCAGGAACATATTCGGTGACATTGGAAGCAACTAACGCAGCTGGAAATAGTACCGTAACACAGACTGATTATATCTTGGTTGATGATGTACCGATAGCTAGTTTTTCCCAAAATATAAATGGTTTAAATGTAGAT
>Ga0114957_1001556_pt1 | contig 24551 bp, 13 predicted proteins | sample BantaG_FD_87175 | JGI IMG/M metagenome (GOLD analysis project Ga0114957, IMG submission 87175) | Marine algal microbial communities from Bantry Bay, Ireland - BantryBay_4 metaG | ecosystem: Host-associated > Algae > Red algae > Unclassified | place: Bantry Bay, Ireland | collected 2014-11-21 | reverse complement strand
CGTGCGGTGACGACTACACATATTTTACGAATAGTTGGTTTCACGCGATATCTTCATTTTGTAAAAAATCCCACTGCTGCTTATTTGCTACTAATTTTTTTCCAATTACTATTTTAAATAAATTGGCTGGAACACCCATCTCAGCAGGCTTTTTACCTTCCAGGTCATCAAAAGTCAGTACATGGCCTTTTGGCAAATCTTTGTTAACTGCCAATGTCTTTTCAAATATTTTTTTCAGATCGAGGTAAGGACTAAGGTCATTTTTATCAATTGGATTGGCCAGTGCTTTTTCAATAAAGCGAACACTATTGACCAGTTCTTTTATCTCCTCAATGGTGAGAGAAGAGGCGGCATCGGGCCCAAATAAACGCCGATCAAAAACTGCATGAAATTCTAGTATCTCTGCGCCCAATGCAACAGCTGCTACACCGGTAGCTACCTGTGCAGTATGTTCGGATAAGCCAATCGGAATACCGGGGTATCGTTTTTTCAATTCACCGATCACATTAAATCCGATGCGTTCAGCGGGAGTGGGATAACTAGTTGTACATTGTAGAATACTCAATGGATTGCCGAAAGGTTTTAAAAATTTCACGGCAGCATCCAGTTCTGAAAAAGCAGACATCCCGGATGATAGGATAATGGGTTTTTGGGTCTTTCCTATTTTTTCCAACAATAAAAAATTAGTTACTTCTCCCGACCCTATCTTATATTGCTTTACACCAATTCGTTCCAGTAAATCTACTGCAGCCTGCGAGAAAGGCGAGGACATAAATTCCAGCCCGCATTTTTCACAATGTGCTTTAATTTCTATCCACTGCTCTTCCGTAAAAGACATCCGGTGCCAATAATCAAAACGGGTTTTATCTTCGTAAGAAAAGTTAACTCGGAAGGGTTCATCAGCACTACTTTCAGCGGCGGCGATATGGGTTTGAAACTTAATCGCATCTACACCAGTGGTTGCTATTGCATCAATATAGGAATGCAAAATACCCAGACTGCCGTCATGCGCTTGTCCAATTTCAGCAATGATAAAAGTCTTATTCTTCGACATAATAGGATTCGTTGTATCCATAACTATACCCTCCATATCCATAGTAACTGCGACCTTGTTTGACACCGTTAAAAATCAAACTCGCATTTTTTAATTCATCTTTTTCATACATGGATTGTAGATTTCTGACCATGACTTTTCGGGTATATTTATGACGAACGACGACGAGTAAGTTGTCGACATATTCGCGGAGTAATAGTGCATCAGATACCAATCCGACTGGAGGTGTATCAATGAGGATATAATCAAAACGCTCTTTTAACTCCGCCAATAATTCCTGCATCTTATCCGACAAAATTAGTTCTGCTGGATTCGGAGGGGCAGGACCACTGACCAAATAGGAGAGGTTGGGGGCTTTGCTGTAGGTTTGTAAAATATCGTCTAAATTATTTTGCCCTACGAGGTAGTTGGTGATCCCTTTGTCGCTGTCATCTGTACCGAGGTATGCCCCTAGTTTGGGCTTGCGGAGGTCGAGGCCGAGGAGGACTACTTTTTTATTAGCTAAAGCCAAAGTAATTCCTAGGTTAAGGGCAATAAAGGTTTTGCCTTCGCCGGAAATAGAGGAGGTGATCAGGATGGATTGTTTGTCTTTTCCGTGATTGATAAAATTTAAGTTGGTACGGAGTAGCCGGAACATTTCATTGATGGCCGAGCGACTACCTGGCTTTACGATGATTCTATCGTCTCCTTTATTGAGCGGAACTCGGCCAAGAATGGGAATGGTAGAAAGTCGTTTTAATTCCTCTTCGCTGTCGATTTTAGTCTCAAATAAGCTACGAATAAAAATAAGGAACAACGGCACTAATAACCCAATGACAATACTAAAGGTACGGATCATTTTTCGCTTCGGATATACCGGAAAAAGGGACGCCCGCGCCGCATCAATGGTTCTTGTTTTTGCAGTAGTGACCGCTTCCGTTAATGCGGTTTCTTCTCTTTTCTGTAACAGGTATAAAAACAAGTTTTCCTTAACTGCCTGGGTACGAATCTTTTCTAATAATCTTTTTTCTAACCCAGGTATACTACTCATTCGACCTCTTAGTTGTTCGATGTTTTTCTCAATCTCAGCTAGTGGAATTTGAATATCCTTTTGTAAATTTTTGATTGTTTGAACAATGAGTGCACGTACGTCAATCATCTGCTCTCTAATCGCAATACGGCTTGGATTTTTTTCACTTGCCGTTACTGCTAACTGATTATTTTTTAAAACTAGGTCATTATATTGATTAACCAAACCACCGAGAACAGGTGTTTTTTCAATCAGGTTAGCGGGGATCAAGTCATAGCGGTCTTCTCCTTGATCCATAAAATTTTCCAGTGATTCCAGCATGTTTTTTTGTATCTCAATATCGGATACCTGCTGCACCGCAGAACGAATTTCACCAATGGTATAATTCATGCTAGAGGCTGCATCAGAACTGATAATTTCATTGGCACTTTTGTAGCGTTGAATACCTCCTTCTACTGAGTCGAGCTCGTTGACTAGACTAATAACTCGTTTATCAATAAACTGTAGCGTATTGCGAAGGACTTTATTTTCGTCTTTAATTTCTTCCTCGTTATAAACATCAATTAATGTATTTAGTACATCGCGGGCTTTCTCTGGCACTGCATCAAGCATGCTTAATTCTAGTACACTGGACGCTGCCTGATCTCCAATTCGATTGACGACAAGACTGGTTTTATAGCGGGAGGCGATTGCTTCGAGCGGAAAAATACGAAGGCGATAATCTCCTGGAATAACAGCTACATCAGGGTTGAGTGAGATGGAATATTTCCCACCATTTATTTCAAAAGGGAGTCCATAATAGAACACGGCTGCCGAATCCTGATCGGCACTGGTGCGAAGGTTGAATTTTTTATAATCTTGTATTTCCAAATAAAAAGTACTCCCAAAAATATTGTTTTCGGGAAACGAAAAACTATCCAGTAAAAAAGGAGAATCCTGATATAACTCAGCTTCTTTAAACGTTCCTTGCCGAAAATAGGCAACGTTGAGTTCTAGTCGAGCGGCTACTTTTTCCATCATCGTTAGCGATTTCAAAATCTGGATTTCATTATCCATCGCTTTACCACCGCCGTCGAGCACATCACTTACCAAAATACTTTGTTCAGAGATTTTTCCACTACTCCCCGCATCTTTAATTAATAAAATGGCTCGTGCTGAATACTGAAAGGTAACGTACCGTAAGTAAAACTGACTAGCTGCCAATGCAATTCCAATGCACAAGATGAATAACCACCAATGCGATAACAGCCTTCCAAACAACCGCTGAAAATCAATCGTAATCGTGTCTTTCGACCGCTCCGTACCTACTTGTTCTATTTTGTTTTTCAAAAATTAAATTATCTTGTAACTGAAAAATATAATGCAGCCAGGGATACAAATGCTGATATCCAAGGCAGAAAACGAGAAGCGGGATCTCTTACGGAATTGACCTTTGTCTTGGCAGGTCGTACATACACGACATCGTTTTGTTGTAAATAAAAATAAGGAGACTCGAATAAATCATAGGAGTTAAAATCCAAATAGCCAAAGCTACGCTGGCCATCTCGTTCCCGAATAATCAAGATACTATCCCGTTGTGAATAACTGGTAAAATCACCGGCTTGTGTTACCGCTTCAATGATAGTAATACGACCACTCGGTACATTGAACGATCCGGGGCTGCTTACCTCTCCGTTTACACTGACCTTGAAATTTAGCAAGCGTACCTGAAGGATTGGAGGTTGAGAAAAATAGGAGACTAATTGTGCCAGTAGTTTTGATTTAATGGCCTCTACCGTCATACCTTTCACCGCAATGCTACCAAGGGTAGGAAAGTCAATCCTCCCTTCTTTATTGACCAAAAATTGGCCACCACCACTTCCTTCTGCTCCTCCTCCTGAACGAAAAGCCGCAACGCTAGCAGGATCAATACTACTGACAGAGATCGCGAGAATATCATTAGGTTGAATCGTAACTTCGAGAGAATTGTTGATGGCTTGCGGCTCAGTAGGAATTCGAGGGTTACCATTATAGTTGACCAACGTAGGATACTTCACACAGCTGCTCATTGAGCAAATCAATAAAAATAATACACTTATAAAGCCAGTTATTCTCATGTTTGTAAAAATTTTTCAATCTGCTTTTCTAATATCCTATGCTTCTTGTAATCCTGATTAACGGCGTTAATAGCTTCCGTTTTTTTTCTGTACTCGGAATTTTCTAATACCTCCTGAATGTTTTGCCGAATTTCGGCTACCCCATCTTTATCCTTGTCTGCCATGATGCCTAATTTATGATAAGCAATTCGAGCAGCACAGCCATTTTGATCAGAACGTTTACCGGAATAAATCAGCATCGGCACACCATAATGTATACATTCATTGATCGTATGGATACCTCCATGGTTAATGGACAGTTGCGCCTTTGATAAAACTCGTAACTGCGGAACATAGCTAAAGGCAAATACATTCTTTGGTAATTCACCTAATGTTTCCTGATCTATCAATCCACCTAATCCGATGATCAACATCCACTCCTGCTGATCGGCCACAGCGGCCATGATTTTTTTGATAAAACTAAGATCTCCTGCCTTCAAGGTACTTACCGAGCCATAAATCAATGTGGCTCCTGTTCTGTTTTGATAGGCAAAGGCATCTTGTAATTTATCTTCGTCTTTTATCGACGTAATTTCCTTTCTGTTTTCCCGCACCATTATACCTACGTAAAAAGCGTTCGGACGGGGTGAATGTGGAAATTCCAGCTCGGCCATCGTCATATTCAACACTGGCAAAGTACCATAAGTAAAAGGTCCCGGCCAGTTATTTTCGCGAATATACGATAAAGGAAAATTATTCTCCCTCGCCAGCGCAAAAAGTAAGGATCGTCGGTCAGTACCTCCGCCTAAAAGTCGCTTTTTAGCAAAAATCCACCATCTTTTTACCCTTATTTTACACCAAGACAGCCATATTGCGAATCGACTACCCGACCAGCCTTGTCCAGGAATGGTGTCATGTAACAAATAAGGTAGCCCCGGTCGGCGCCAAAGTGAAAACCATTGACTGAGCAAAACAAGTGGAATTGGAGCGGCGTTAGCCGTTATAATATATTCATGCAATTCTACGTCGAGGAGAATTAAGTCGGGTTGAATGGTTGATAGCAAATTTTGGAAAGCAGTAGGTTGGATGATGGCTAATCCCTTTTCTTGTCGCGCTTTTCGGTGTCGAATTTTATAAACCCATCGGTTGATTTTCCGGAAAGGCCCTTTGTATTTAGGAATATCATCATCTGATAGTGCTGTGATTTCGGGAAGTTGTATATAATGAATGCCTTGTGCTTCTACTCGTTTACCTACGGGTTTGGGAGTCGCATAAATGACCTCATGACCATCCGACTGCAATTGAGTGACTAGCTCAAAACTAGCATTGAGCATTCCGGTAAGGCCACTGGTCGCACAAAGAATTTTGGCCATATAGGAGGATTAGTTAAAGAATTTTTACCCATCTTTCTTGACAGGATAGAGTGTTTGCTTTTTTATTTCAATATTCCTAAGTATTTGTACGGATATTCTTTAACTTTCCTCTTCTCCCAACAGTTCCAGCATTTGTGTTTCCACCCATACAGCTAATTCCGCAATTGTCGGTTGTTGAAAAATTAAGTTGACAGGAAGATTCATCTCAAAAGCCCGGTTTACCCGCACGATCAATTTGATACCCGTCAGAGAATCTCCCCCAATGTTAATAAAATTATCATGGACACCAATCGGTGATACGGGTAACACTTCCGTCCACACCTCATGAATAATTTCTTCAAATTCATTTCGTGGAGCGACGACTGTTTTACTAACACTCACTTCTTTTATCGGAGCAGGTAGTGCCTTACGGTCAATTTTTCCATTGCTTGTCAGCGGAATTTTTTCCATTTTAATAAAAAAAGCAGGTACCATATATTCGGGTAGCTGATGACGCAAATGTTGCTGGAGTGCAGTATCTTCTAAATGGTCTGTTCCTGTCCAGTAAGCGACGAGCCGTTTATTACCGGTCGTATCTGGCGAAGCGATCACGACGCATTGTTGTATCTGCGGATGATTGGATAGCACCGATTCAATTTCTCCTAACTCGATTCTGAATCCACGTATTTTTACTTGATGATCTATCCTTCCCAGAAAAAGTAAATTTCCATCGGACTGCCATTTTACCAAATCTCCAGTTTTATACAAGCGATCATAAGGAGCGGTTGCAAAAGGATTGAGAATAAATTTTTCAGCGGTCAATTCAGGCTGATTACAATAGCCTTCCGCCAGTTGAATGCCGGATAAGTGGAGTTCTCCGGCTACGCCGATACCGCATGGAACACCCGTTGGTGTCAGTACGTATAGCTTGGTGTTGGCTACCGGATGCCCGATAGGGACGGTGGTGACTGGGTGCTCAGGTATCGGCCAGTGCGTCACATCAATGGCCGCTTCCGTTGGACCATATAAATTATGAAGTGCTACTTCCGGAAATTTATTTTGACAATCACTGACCTGTGCAGGTAAGAGTGCTTCCCCGCTACAAAGAATTTGTCGTAAAGACGGAACCATTTCGCTGGTTGCTGATAGCAGGAAAGTTTCCAACATTGGTGGTACAAAATGTATGGTCGTAATTTTATGATCAGCGATTACCTGTTTTAAATAATCCGTATCCTTATGGCCATCCGGTCGCGCAAAAATCATTTTTACACCAACGATCAACGGCCAGAATAATTCCCATACCGAAACATCGAAACAGAAAGTCGTCTTTTGTAAAACAATATCTTGTTGTGGGATAAGTTGAAAAGTTTCCTGTGCCCATAGTAAGCGATTGACGAGTCCCGCGTGACGATTCATTACGCCTTTGGGACGTCCTGTCGAGCCAGAAGTATAAATGATATACATTAGGTCTTCTGGAGTAATATTTACGTCTGGCTTCTTATTAGAAGCCGATGAGAGTTTTTCATTTGCTTGATCCAGCACAATTGTTTTTATTGGGGTGGACTCAAAAAAATGTGTGAATGCCGAGGTAGAAACAACCGTGTCAATCTTAGCATTGTCAATAATATAATGTATTCGATCCGCCGGATATTCAGGGTCAATTGGTACATACGCAAACCCCGCTTTCAGAATTCCTAATAAGCCAATCATCATTTTTGTAGAACGATCCAGACAAATGCCTATCCCTAGGGAGTTGCTATCTGCAATGGTCAAGAGGTGATTGGCCAATTGATTAGCGGCATGATCGAGCTGCTGAAAGGTGAGGGTTTTATCTTCAAACACAATAGCGATTTCATTCGCTTTTGCTATCACCTGTTTTTCGAATAGGCTGATGATGGTTTGATCGGTAGGATAATTTACTTCCGTTTTATTAAATCTAGCTATTTGCTTTATTTCTTCGGGACTTGCTGCACCAACGGATTGCTGACGATCCGTAATAAATAGGTCGATAAGCGATAAAAACTGTGCAGGTAACTTCTGTCGTGCGTTTTGATCAAATACGGTGTTATTCAAGTCAAAGTGAAAAACCAACCCACCTGAATTATCAAAATCATGAATCTGTAAACGAATATGATGACCAGGGTCAGCGTAACCGGAATGTATCCAGTCAGATTGTACGGGCATGCCATTGAAGTCCTGAAAATGGACATTGATATAGTTTAGCACTAAATTGAATTGTCGATTTAATGCCGGAGTCGTGATACCTGATTGGGCATAGCGCAAGAAATTATTATTTTCATTTCTGGATTTTTCAAATACTTGCATCAGACTATCTGTTGCTTTGACGGGAATAGATAACGGAAATATTTTAATAAATAATCCTGGCGTATTTTTGAAAATGGGCGTACTGCGATTGTGTGCAGGGGTACCGATGGATAATTGTTCTTGTCCGCTGAGTCGGTAAGCGAGTGAGAACAAAAGGGTGGTAAAAATATTGTAGAGTGCCAGATCGGTGGTCCATGCACGGAGGTCGGGTTGGGTGGTGAGCTTCCGTAGTTGGGTCATTTTCTCTTTTGACAATCGGACGGTGACGCGTTCGGAATGGGCATCACGCTTTGTGTTTTTTTGATTGGTCAGTTCGGGGGCGATGGGTAGTGTGGTGGCTTTTTGTTGCCAATAGTCATTTGCTTTTTGGTTGCGTGGATTGTGGGTAGCGGTTGTTTCGTGTTGGACGTAGTCCGAAAAATTCGCTAATGTATTTTCGGTTGTTGTTCCTGATAAAATATTTTGATAGCAATCCGCCAACGCATTAAATAGAATACTGACTGCCCAACCATCTGTAATCAAATGATGCTGGTTGAGATAAAAGCAAAATTTATCCGCTGCTATTTTTAATAAGGCCGCATCAAAACATCGTTGCGAAATATCAAAAATTACTTTACTTTTTTCGGTAACCCATTGGTCAGTAGCTTCCCTTGGATTATCTTTTTTTGAAAAATCAAGCACTGGAAAATCGTAAGCAATAGTGGGGCGTACTCGTTGTTGTGGCTGTTCATTTTCTACCAGGAATACAGTCCGCATCACTTCAGCGGAAGCTACTAATTTGGCGAAAGCCTGCGTAAAAATAGTTTCATTAATTGCTCCGTCAATGATAAAAGACAACGCCATATTGTAGAGCGGAAGGTCGGGGCTAAGTTGTTGTCCCGTCCAAATTTGCAGCTGACTTTGCGTAAGTGGATACATAAATCAGACTTTTCTACTATCAATAAATTCAACCATGGCAGCAACGGTCATAAAATTTTCGATGGTCATATCCTGCGGCTCGACGGTGACTTCAAATTCTTCTTCCACGTATTGGATCAGACGCATCATGCCCATGGACTCTACTAGGCCACTGCCGAGGAGGTCGTCTTCGGGGTCGATGTCGAGGGTGGTGTCACCTCCGTGGAGTTCTGTTTTTATGTAAGCGATGATTTTATTTTGCATGGTTGTTTTTTCCTTGAAGGTGCAGTTTTCTACAATAACGTTGGCTAATATTTTAGAATAAAGTCTATTACATACGGAATACCTTTAGACAAAGGACACAAAAATAAAAGAATTTAATTGATCCTTTATTTTATCAACATTCCTAAATAACCCTACCCTTATAAAACATTCCCTTAATCGCCCCCCGCTGCACCTTCCCCGATCCAGTTCTGGGAAAGTCTTCCAATATCCGAACCCGTTCCGGAATAAAATAATGAGGCAATTTCGTTTTTAATATAGTTGTAATTTCCTGCTCCTCGATGACCACATCTGCCTGCAAAATCACAGCGGCCTCAATCGTATTAACGCCCTCCTCATCTCGTACCGCAAACGCCGCCGCCTCCAAAATTTCCGGCAAACTCACTAACGCGGCCTCCACACTCCCCAACTCTACCCGATAACCTCGGACTTTAATCTGATGATCTCTCCTCCCCAAAAAATGTAGAACATCTTTCTCATCCAATCGCACCAAATCTCCGGTTCTATAATACTGACTGGAACCATCCGGTGATTCATAAAACCCCTTTTTTGTCAATGCTGGTTTTTGCCAATACCCTTCCATCATCGTATTACTTCGGATCAGTAATTCTCCCGTCTTGCCTGGTACTACTTCTTGATCTTCTTCATCGAGTATCAGCATATCCATCGTAGGCAACACCAATCCAATTGGAAGTGGCTCATCAGTCAAAGGCGGAGCCGGAACGTCATAATATGTACAAACATTCGTCTCTGCCGGGCCATACCAATTTCCATAAATCGCCCGTGGAAATTGCTCCATCAATACCCGTAAATATTTCGGTGGCATCGGCTCTCCGGCAAAAAATACATAGCGTATTGCGTCCCAGTTTCGCTCTGCGAGTACACCATTTTGCACCATCTGTACCAGCGCCAACGGAACCGAATACCAGACGGTAATCTGCTCTTTTTCAATGAGTTGGCTCAGACTGGCAGGTAGCGCAGTATACGCATCAGGTACGATCACCGTCGTGGCACCAACCAACGGGCCTGTGAAAATTCCTAACAAGGAAATATCGAAATGAATGGGGGCATGATTTCCAAAAATATCACTGGACTGGAAATTATACAACTGATGTGTTAATCGGGCAAAATTCAATCCACTGGCGTGTGTATGTGTCATGCCCTTGGGCGTTCCAGTGGAGCCGGAAGTGTACATGATGTACGCTAAGTCATTTTCTGTTAATGAAAAATTTAGATTAAAATCTGATGACGAATTGAAGATGACCTCCCAACTAATCGTCTCTACATCCCAGTCATTTTCTAAACCAATGATGGTTTTTAAAGGGGTTGTTTTTACTAATAATTTTGGTAAATAATTTCGCTGCGTTCTATTGGAAACTAGAATACTTATATCACAATCTTTTATAGAAAATTGATTGCGAGTTGCCGGAGCTTTTGGGTCAAGCGGCACATAAACACCACCTGCACGCATGATCCCATAGATTGCCAAAACTGTATCCAAACAACGATTCAAACAGATACCTACCCGATCTCCTTTCCCAACCCCTAATCCTTGCAATGTCCCCGCAAGTTGGTTGATACGGATATCAAAATCAGCATAGGTAATAGATTCTCGACCGCTACGAAAAGCAACTTTTTCAGGCGTTCGCAATGCCGCCTGATGGATTAACTCCGGTAAAATTTTTATTTGCTTGAATGACATTTTTTTTAATTAAAGTTAATAGCTCTTGACCGACGCTCCTATAGCCCCATCATTTTGGCCACAATATTCCGCTGAATATCAGAAGTGCCTGCGTACAATATTCCTCCAATGGCATCCCGGACATCCCGTTCTACCTCATGGTCACTCAAATAACTGATCCCTCCAAAAGTACGCATCGCATCTAAGCTCGAAGACACAAAAGCTTCACTTAAATATAGTTTTAGTAAAGCAGATTCCATTGTTGCATTTTTACCTTCTTGTTTTAGCCAAGCGGTTTTGTAGAGCAGGAGACGGGCCGTTTCCAGTCGTAATTTCATATCAACAATCCGATTAGAAACGGACTGAAACTTACCGATAGACTGACCGAACTGCTGTCGACTTTTAGCGTAGTCTACGGTCTTTTCCAGTTGGCGCTGCATGGCACCGAGCTGGCTGGCCAGGATGCAGCAGCGGTCGTATTCGAGCGAGTGATTGAGTATGCTAAACCCCATTCCTACTTTACCCAGCAATGCTGCTGCGGGTAGCTGGCAATTATCAAAGTTGAGTTCACCAATAGGAATAGCGCGCATGCCCATTTTATTTTGCTTTTCGCTAATCGTAAATCCAGGTGTGTTTTTATCTATCAAAAAAGCAGTGATTCCCCATTGCTTAAGTTTTGGATTGGTGGTAGCGAAGACGAGGACGACATCACAGGCAGGTGCGAGGGTAATGAGATGTTTCTTTCCATTAAGGAGAAAACCACTTTCATTCGCTGTAGCCGTGAGTTGCATACTGTAAACATCCGATCCAGATTGGGGTTCAGTAAGGGCGTGGGCACCAATTATTTTCCCGCTCACCATGGCGGGAAGGTATTTTTGTTTTTGGGCGTCAGAACCAAATTCATTGATTGGCACCTGAACGGTCCACATTTGTGCATTGAGTCCGAAAGCAAGACCGTTATCTGGGCAGCCATACCCGAGGCCTTCCATGGCGAGCATAGCTCGTAATAAGTCTACTTTGGGGAAAGGGCCACCATATTCTTCGGTTACAGAAAGAGCCTGAATGCCAAAGTCGGCGCATTTTTGCCACAGGTCAGCAGGGAATTTTTGATGCTGATCTCGGTCAAAAGCACCTTTAGCTAGCGTAGTGCTGGCAAAATCACTTACGGATTGCCGATAGGAGATATATTCGGGAGGCCAGGAGAAGTTCATGTTTTTATTTTGAAAATGAGGAAGCAAGTAGGTAGACCTACCTGACTTCTGCTAGAAGAGGGCAAAGATAGAGTAGTTTTTTGGAAGGGAAAATAGCAATTGTATTACAGTTCTGAGAATATAGGATTTTTTAGACCATTACACTGTCAAAAAACAATCTGTGCAAGTAGTTTTTACGTATATTTTATTAGCTTTGCTAAAATAGAACAGGTTTTTCCCGTCCTTTTCAAAGCAGGCCAAAAAATTTAGAAGTAACAATCAAGAAACAGCATACGCATCAAAAAATTTGCTAATATATTTAGCCGCAAAGAGCAACTAAAGTTTGTTTGGCTATTCGTCGCGATTCTGGTCATGGGTATTTTGGAAGTCATCGGTGTGGCTTCGATCTTACCCTTTATGCAGTTGATCGCCGAACCGAATGCCATTGAGCAAAGCTCTTGGCTATCTGCCCTTTATAACTTTTTCGGTTTTGAAAGCCATCGGGAAATGTTGATTTCTTTCGGTATTGGAATCGTTGTATTGATTGGTATAACGAATCTTTTCTCTATCTACGCAATCTGGTTACAATATAAGCATAGCTGGGATGTCGCTCATAATCTCGGCATTCGCCTGCTGCGGACATATATGGATAAGCCCTATCGGTTTTTCCTGAATAAAAACAGTACAGAAGTAACCACGTACGTCATCTCAGAAGTAAACAGCCTGACAGGGGGCGTCATCATTCCCATTCTCGAACTCATTTCACGGACTTTTGCCGCGCTGGTCATCTTAGGTCTCATGGTGCTGGTTGATCCCAAAATCGCTTTGATTATGTTTTCTTCTCTGGGTGGCGCTTATTTTTTGATCTATCTATCCCGACAGCAATACCTCAAACACATCGGAGAGTATCGACTTGAAATGAACTTGCTTCGCTATAAAAGTCTTACTGAATTACTCAATGGAATCAAAACCATTATGGTCTATAATGTTGGTGGTTTCTTTTATGACCGCTACGAACACGCTTCCCGCGAATTTACACAGGTGCAACCCAAATACAACCTCACGCTCATTGCTCCCAAATACATCCTCGAATTTCTTGCCTTCGGAAGCATACTCGGTATCACGATTTATTTGTTTATCTCCGAAGGAAATATCCAGTCCGCACTTCCACGATTGAGCCTTTATGCCGTAGCAGGTTATCGGCTATTACCTGCGCTACAAAAAGCATTTGCCGCAGCCGCCAAACTTCGACACAACTATCCGGTAATGAATCGGATGTATGATGATCTGGTCAAGAGCAGAGATTATACAGAGAAAATTGAAGCGCCGGAACAAACGCTGGATTTTGAACACCGCAATCAATTACGCAACCTTCAGTTCAACTACAAAGGTACTCGTCAGAAAGTACTGGAAAATATCAATATCAATATCAATAAAGGAGACAAAGTAGCCTTCATCGGCTCTACCGGTTCCGGGAAAACGACCATGGTAGATTTGATCGTAGGGCTCCTTCATCCTACGGATGGAAAAATAAAAATTGATGATAAAACACTGGGGCTTGATAACATCACTGCCTGGCAAAAGCACCTGGCCTACGTACCTCAGGATGTTTTCCTTTTCGATGATACGGTACTGAATAATATCGCCATGGAAGAGGATGAGCATGAAATAGATGAACAGTTAGTCAAAAAAGCCACCAAAATGGCCGATATTTACAACTTTATTGACCAAGAGTTGCCTGAAAAATTCAATACACAGATCGGTGAACGAGGGGTACGGATGAGTGGCGGACAACGACAACGACTCGGACTGGCTCGCGCGCTATACCGTAATCCATCCGTGCTGGTACTCGACGAAGCAACCAGTGCATTGGATAGTATCACAGAGAAAGGAGTGATTGATTCTCTGGCCAGCTTACCCAGAGAACTAACGACGATCATTATCGCACATCGACTTTCTACCGTCAAGCATGTGGATTGTATTTATATTCTCAAAGACGGGAAAATTGTCGCCCAGGGGGATTACAATGACCTGATGCGCTCCAGTGAAACCTTTCAGGAAATGGCGGCTCTTTCTTAATTTTTTTACAAACAAAATGTCAACTACACAAGTGTCATTACCCTTATACTATGATTAAATTTTCAATACGTTTACGAATATTATTGCTGTTGCTGTTGGGTATGCTTATCCATAATGAAGCCCTGCAAGCACACGAACCTGACCACAGTTATGTTTATTTAAGAATCTATAAAGATGCCATCGGTGGACGTTTTGAAATGACGGCGAAGGATATGAACCGAGCTATTGGTAGTAATCTGGCCGTTGAGCTGGATTTCGAAGAGGTCGAAAAAATACTCCCTCAAATTCAGGCTTATCTGAAAAGTCATGCCACGTTTAGTGCAAATGGAAAAACCTATACGATCAAGTTTACCGATATGACCGTACTTGATCTGGAGGAGGCGAAAGTAGATGACTTTGCACGAATTAATTTTGAGCTGGAAGGTGTCACAGCCGTTCCCGAAAATTTAGATATTTCTTATAATGCACTTTTTGATAATACTCCTAAACATCGGGGGGTCCTCGTAGTCGAATACAACTGGAAAGCAGGTATTGTTAACAATGCGATGATCGCTAATTTATTTGAACCTAGCAAGTCTTCCGTCACCCTCGACCTCAGCGACACCAACCTCTGGAAAGGATTCGTCGCCTTGGTCAAACTAGGGGTCTGGCATATCTGGATCGGACTGGATCACATCCTTTTTATCGTTGCCCTGATTCTTCCTGGCGTCGTTCGCCGTAGAAAACCAGAAGCAGAATTTTTACACGATCCCTGGATTCCGGTAGAGGCGTTCAAACCTGCATTTTTCTATATTTTAAAAATTATCACCTTCTTTACCATTGCTCACTCCATCACCTTGGCACTGGCTTCCTTAAAAATAGTCAACCTGAATATCCGAATGGTAGAATCTATCATTGCTATATCAATTGCGCTGGCTGCCTACCATAATATACGGCCTATTTTTAAAGGCAGAGAATGGGTCATGGCCTTTGGTTTTGGCTTGTTTCACGGATTCGGATTTGCAAGTGTATTGGGTGACAAGGGACTAGGTGGTGATTATATGTTGCTGTCGCTTTTTGGTTTCAATGTCGGTGTAGAACTGGGACAAGTATTGATTATTTGTATGATTTTTCCCATATTATATTTGATTAGAAAATCCTTTATCTATCCCTATATCATTAAATACGGATCTATGGTACTGATCTTTATTTCGATTTATTGGTTTATAGAACGTGCCTTCGATGTAGATCTTCCACTGGGTAGTTATTATTGGAAAGCGTACTATGGAATTTTTGGAGGCAATCCAATGGACGCTCTGGATGGGTAATGTAAGCATATTGAACACGCTGTACCCCCTTTTACAAACATAGAACTCGTTCCGAATTCTGGATCTTTCAATAGAAGGGAGCCAACCAGCTAACTGGCAAAAAACTTTCTATTTATTACGCACTCAAACTATCTCCTTGAATGTCGGATCAGTCGAAAAAAGATAAAAAAGCAGCACTCCTCGCCCGCTGGCGAAAAAAGAAAGCCGCCACAGCAGGAGCGTCTGAAATTCCAACTCGCCCCACTGGACAAGTCCCTCTGGCAGCCAGTGGACAACAACGACTATGGTTTTTACAACAGCAGTTTCCCAATAGCCCATTTTATCAGTATGGCCATCTATACCATATCCAAGGAGCACTAAATACGGAACAGCTCCAGCAAAGTCTGAACTTCCTCGTCGCCCGACACGAAATACTCCGAACCAATTTTATAGAAACAGAAGCAGGTCTTACACTAAAAATTCATCCGCAACGATCTGTTTCCATCACAGCAACAGACCTAACTGCTCTGTCTAAAGAGGAGCAACAAGTAGCCGCTAAAAAAGAACAAAAACAAATTACCCTCCAGCCATTTGATCTGGCAACTGATCCTTTAATAAGGATTCATCTCTTAATTTTTTCAAAAACAAATTTTCAAATCATCCTTGGTATCCATCACATCATTGGAGATCGACTGGCATTGAATTTATTAAATCAAGAATGGTTTTCACATTATGAACAATCACTTAGCGGAGCAGCAGTAGGAGCATTTCCAAAACTTACTATTCAATACGCAGACTACGCTCATTGGCAAAATCAACAGACTACTAATACAAAAAATCTAGCGTACTGGTCTCAAAAATTAGAAGGTGAATTACCTGTATTAAATTTACCGACAACAGCATCTCGCCCTCAAACTATCAGTTATGAAGGCGCCACCCAATTCCTAAAATTATCCTCGGTACTGACGGCAAAACTCCGAGAACTGGCCAAAGCACATCAGACTACGCTCTATGTAGTTACATTAGCCGCATTCAAAACCCTGCTATATCGAATCACGCAAGAGCAAGACTTATTGGTGGGAACACCTATCAATAATCGCGATAAAGTAGAGCTGGAAAACTTGATCGGGTTTTTTAATGAAACAATTGTGTTAAGGACGCACTTGAAAGAAGAATGGACATTCGGTCAATTAATTGAAAACGTAAAACAAACCACAGCGGAAGCTTTTGAACACAAAGATTTAGCGTTTGAAACGCTAGTGAAAAAATTGGCGCCCGAACGTCAGCGAGGAATACATCCGATTTTTCAGGTTATGTTTTTGTATAATAATGAGTCTCCTGATTTGGGTGAAAAACCAGCGCTGGATATTCGGGAGGAAATGTTGGATTTGGGTACTTCAAAATTTGATCTGACTTTATTTGTTTCGGATCATAAAGATTATCTGGAACTTTCGTTGGAATATGTAGCAGTTTTATTTGGAGTCAGTCAGATTCAGCGATTATTAAGTTATACGGAAAATATCTTGATTGCCGCTACGGATAAACCGCAGTCGTCTTTGTCAGAAATAGCAGTGCTTCCAGAAACGGAGTACCAATTATTAATCAAGACCTGGAACGATAATAAAGTAGCACTTCCACCTTTTACCACCATCCACGAAGTCATCGAAAAACAGGTAGCCGAGTATCGGGATCATACCGCAGTAAATTTTGAGAAGGATACGCTTACTTATCAGGAGCTCAACGATCAAGCAGAAGCCGTAGCGCACAACCTTCACAAAGCAGGACTACGAGGAAATCATCCCGTCGGACTCTACATGGATCGCAGCGTGGAAGCGATGGTAGGATTATTAGGAATTTTAAAAGCAGGAGGATTTTACTTGCCACTTGATCCTGATTATCCGACTGAACGAATTCAATATATGTTGGAGGATTCGGGAACGGATTATGTGGTGACCCGAAAATTGTTAGCCGATCAATTAAAATCGAATTTATCAAATACAGATAAAGCAAAGGAACAAAAAAAGGTAATTATTATCGAAGCAGCGGTAGCAGCGTATGAAGAAAAATCTTTCACACCACCGACTATTTCGGGAACCGATTACGCCTACCTCATCTATACCTCAGGTAGCACAGGAAAACCCAAAGGGGTTCCCATCCAACATGAAAACATACTACACTCAACACTAGCTCGACGTTCTTTTTATCCCGTCAATCCCACTGCATTTTTATTGCTTTCCTCCTTTTCATTTGACAGCTCCGTAGCTGGAATTTTCTGGACGCTGACCAGTGGTGGAAAACTAGTGCTACCTCGTAAGCGAATTGAGCAGGACATCTCCGCACTGACTCAACTCATCAGGGAGGAAGAAGTGACCCACACCCTCATGTTACCCACCCTCTATCAAGCGATTCTCAATCATGCAGATTCTAACCAATTGGCAAGTCTGCAAAATATCATGGTCGCAGGAGAAGCCTGCCCATTTGCATTGATTGATCAGCATTATAAAACTTTACCTACCGCTATACTCTACAACGAATACGGCCCGACAGAAGCCACGGTTTGGTGTATTGCTCATGAAATCAAGGCTGACGAAAAAGACTTTGTTCCCATTGGAAAACCGATTCCCAATACGGAAATTTATTTGCTGGATAAAAAAATGCAACCTGTTCCTATTGGTGTGCGTGGTGCCTTATATGTAGGTGGTCCGGGTGTAGCAACGGGTTATTGGCAACGACCTGAACAAACAGCGCAACGGTTCTTACCACATCCTTTTAATGAAAATATTGATGCAAAAATCTATCAAACAGGAGACGTTGCAAGATACCATGAGGATGGAAGAATTGAGTTCTTGGGACGTGCAGATCAACAAGTAAAACTTCGAGGCTTTCGGGTCGAACCAGATGAAATACGTAAGGTGATGGCAGGTTATCCTGAGGTAGAAAATGCACTGGTGATTGTAGCAGAAGCGCCGCGAAGGCTAGTTGGTTATTTTACCTTTAATAAAGAAATTAAACTTGGCGAAATTCGGAATTATCTTCAAGAAAAGTTACCGGAATATATGGTGCCAGCGGTGTTGCTTCCTATCGCCGAATTCCCCAAATTACCCAACGGGAAAATCAATCGGAAGGCACTTCCTGACCCCGTTTCTGTTCCTACTGAAAACGATTCGGAATATATAGCACCTGTCACAGAACTGGAGAAACAACTAGTTGCTATTTGGCAGGAAGTACTTTCTGTTCCAAAGGTTGGCACTACCGATAATTTCTTTTCTATCGGTGGAGATTCTATCCTTAGTATTCAAATTTTGGCCAAAGCCAAAAAAACAGGAATCGCACTTTCTCCTACCCTTATTTTTTCTCATCAAACGATTGCGGAATTAGCGGAAGTCATTGCTGAAACGAAAAGAACGGGAGAAATAATTGAAGCAAAAATACCCGATACGCCAAGCGAATTTCCATTGTCTTATTTACAAAAAGCATTTATCACCAGCCAACAAATCAGCGAGAAAGATCCGGGACAGCTAGCATTGGTTTTTGACCTTTCGGGAGATATTGATTTTTCTTTGTTCCAAAAAGCCTGGGAATATACCACTGCCCGACACGCAGCACTTCGTACGCGTTTGGATGCTATGAATACGTTGCAAATCGTAGGAGAAGAAACAGCTTTAAATTGGACGTTTTTAAATTGGGCAGAAGCGAATGAAAAAGATTTTAAAGAACGACTCGATAAATTGCATCAGTCAGAAATGGATACACCGATTTCTTTAATGATGGCTCCAACTTCTCGTCTTTTTTTAATAAAAAAAGCAGGAACTGAGCACGTACTTTTTTGGAGTTGTCACCATCTGTTTTTAGATGGCTGGTCTTGTGGAATAATTTTAAAGGACGCATTAAAATACTACGATGATCTTAAGCAAGGAAGAAAATCAGACCTGCCAGCCATCGCGGGATTTACTGGTTATTTGCAATGGGAGGAAGAACAGAATCAAGAAGTAATGGAAGGTTTTTGGAAAAAAGAATTAGCAGGCTTTCAATCTCCTTTAATCTTTAAAAACTTAAACAATCAATCAAGTGCAGCAGCCACTTTTGCAGATGACTTTTTAAAAGTAGATAGAGCAACATCTGATCAAATCAACGCCTGGTGCCAACACAATCGGATCACCCTCAGTACTTGGTGTCAGGGTATGTGGACGATTTTATTATCAAAATATTTTGACCAAAAAGATGTCTTGTATGGAATGACAGTGTCCGGTCGATTTGTGGATTTTCCTCGCATTGAATTGATGAGTGGATTGATGATGAATGTGATTCCGAATCGAATAAAAGTAGACCATTTGTTAACAGTAAATCAGTGGTTGGAAATCATTCAAAAGGAACAAGGGAAAAAAGGAGCCTTTGAAAATATTCATCAAAATCAACTACGAGAACTATTAGACTGGCCGACACATTTACCGCTTTTTGAAAGTCTGTTTGTGTTTGGTAATTTTTTAAAAGATAGCCTTCAAATTGGAGATGTTACAGTAACCGATTTTAGTGGTGGATTTTCTTCCAGTTATCCACTGACTATGCGTGTGAATCCAGTAAGTGCCATCGAAATCAACTGGCGATATGATACCAGTAAATTGAATAAAAAAACAATTAACTGGTTTAAAAAACAATTTTTAAAAATAACTCAATCGTTTACGAATCCTACTGCTAATAAAAGCATGGATGCGCTTGTTGCAGGAATTGAAACACCTAAGCGAGCAACTGTTTCTGCACCAAAAAATACGCATCAAACGGAGGAATACATCGCGCCCAGTACACCCACAGAACTAGCCCTTGCCAGCATCTGGGAAAAACTATTTGATGAAACCGGAATCAGTGTAAAAGCCGACTTTTTTGAGTTCGGTGGAAAATCACTAATGGCTATCGAATTATTTGCTCGGATAGAGAAAAGGTTAAATAAAATACTACCTCCAGTCACGTTACTTTCTGCTCGAACCATTTCGGATTTGGCAAAATTGATTGATGGAGAACACGGAAATGCCGTAAAATTTGATTCGTTGGTACCCTTGCGATCTACAGGAAGTCGACCTCCTTTATTTTGTTTGCATGGAGGAGGAGGTCATGTTTTCTTTTATCGGGATTTAGCGCGACACCTTCCTGCAAAGCAACCTATCTATACGTTGCAACCTCAAGGATTGGACGGTCAGGGAACCATTCAGAAAAGCATCAAAGAAATGGCCGCTCATTATATCAAAGAAATTACAGCGCTGCAAGCCAAAGGGCCATATTATATTCTGGGTACTTGTTTCAGTAATGCGGTAGCACTAGAAATGGCCAATCAACTTACGGCTGTTGGAAAAACCATTGGCGCTCTTTTTATAATTGATTCTGGCCCTGTACACCTGATCGGTGATGGGAACGGAACAGGTAATCCAAGGCTCGGTCGTTTTATGGATATGATTAAAAAAAGAGATTTTAGTACTATACAGCGAAAACTAAAGGGTAAATTGTTTGGTGAAAATAAAAAAATGCTTCCACCAAAGGATGAAACAGATTCTGAACGTCAATTGCGTATCACCGTTACTGCGCTCAATAAAATGTACGCCGATTATCACTGGACACCTTATGCCGGAAAAATAAATTTTATCCGTAGTACTGAATTTGCTAGTCGGGCAGATAAGGATTATCATCTTACGCAATGGAATAAATTGGCAGCAGGTGGATTATCAGTGAGTATAGTGGAGGGACATCACATAACGTTATTTGAAGAGCCGGAAGTGGCTGGACTGGCGGAGGTGTTGGCGTCAAAATTAGTGAATGCAGAGAAAGAAGCCGTATGAAAAGTAAAAATTTACTGTCTAACTAACCCCTGATTTTACCCTTAGGAATGTTGATAAAATAAATAACGATTCTATACTTCCTCTTTTTCCGCCACGCTGCGTCCATAAAATGGTTATTATGCTAGGCATAACGCCCATTTTACGTCCTTGATTGGCAAAAAATAGTTCGCCTAGCATCTACATTTATTTAATCGCCATTCCTTACAATTCCTTATTTCGGAACGTTGTCCTTTCCAGCAATTTCCGTACCGTCCGATCCTTGAATACTTTTTCAAGCTGTTTCAAATGGCCCATACGATGTAAATCACTGGCCAAGAAGTCTACCATTCCAGCCTTTAATAAACGTATACCTAATTTTTTTTGGGCGTCTCCATAATGTTTGGTCAGGGAGAGAAGATTAACCTGAAATAAGCAACCAGCATTTTTTAGTTTTTCCAGTTGGTCAAACTGCTTCGTATAATAGATGTAGCGTTCTGGGTGCGCGAGTATGGGTCGGTAGCCTCTGGTTTTTAGTTGAAAAATAAGGTCGAACGCGTTATTGGGTGGTGTAAAAGTGGAAAACTCTACTAGGATATATTGCTTGCCGAAACTGAGCAACTCTACGTCAGTTTTTAATAAATTTTCAAAATAATCATCCAAAAAATATTCGGCCGCCACTTCAATAGAGAGGTCAATTTTAGCCGCTTCTAATCCCTTTTTTACTTTTTCTAATCCAGCCCTGATAATTTCAGGCGTATTGGGATAATGATCTCCTAAAATATGAGGAGTGGTAATAATTTTGGAGAAACCTATTTCTTGTAACCCCCTAATCATGTTAACGGAATCTTCTACAGACTTGGAACCATCATCAATTCCGGGGATAAGATGGGAATGGAAGTCAGTAGCCAGAAAGCTAAAGTCCGTAGGAGCCGATACGTTTTTACGAAAAAAAGAAAACACAATATGTCGTTTTTAAATAAAAAAGTTAAAAGAAGTTTTAAGCCTAAACCACACAAGCGTTTAGCCTGCTTCAGTAAGGCAAGATACGATAAAGGCATAATACTTGTAAAATATAATCTTTTACTCATGTTCAATGAAGGAATTACTCAAATTTGTACCGCCTGTTTACCGAGATAATCGTAAGCTACGATATAGCATTCTTCTGATTTTACAAATCAACTTGGGTGTTTTTCTGTATGCGATAGTTTTTGGTGCGTTTTTCTGGACGATTGATTTCCAGTATGGCGTAGTGGCGAGTTGTATTACGATGATTGCTGCTCTATTTTTCTTGGTGCTGACTCGTTACTGTCACTCGATTGTCCTCAATTGCTGTTATTTTACTTTTTGCAGTCTGGCCTTGTTCACTTTTATGAGTCTGGGAACAGGTGGTATTCATTCACCCTATATCCCTTGGTTTTTGACCGTTCCGGCAGCTATTTTCTTTTTTCTGAAAAGAGCCTATGCTATTCCATGGATTATAATGACGATTGCCTGTGTACTGTTTATAGCCGCTAGTAGTATTTGGGAAATAATGATTGTACCACCTTTACCCAAAATATACTTGACTTGGCTTCAAATTATCAACCTCTCCATCATCACTCTTGTTTTGGGTAGAATGGTACAGATGTTTCGAAGGAGTTACCAACGCATTAATAAGAGGGCCAAAAGAACCAACGCCAATCTAAAAGAAGCCAACGAGGATTTGCAAAATTTCGCATACATCGCTTCTCACGATTTACAAACGCCACTAAAAGGCATCAGTAGTACCATCACTGCGCTAAAAATGCATAGAAAAAATAAAGGAGCGCATTTTGATCCAGTTGAAAATAGGTGCATAGATTTTGTGGAAGACAATGCAATGCGACTAGCCAAACTGGTAGAAGAAATCCTGAACTACTCTCGCGTCGGTCAGCATGAAGAAGAACTGTCTATCGTAGACCTGAATGAAATTGTTGACAGTATTACCTATCAAACTAAAGCCGCAGGACACTATCAAACCCATTTGATCAAATCAGAAAAACTACCCACAGTCGTAACAGACCGTGCAATGATTTTTCAATTATTTCAAAATATAATCGAAAACGGACTCAAATATAATGACCAAAAATATCCTTCCGTACTCATTGATTGTTTACCCGATAAGGATTGTGCTCATCTTACCTTTGCGGACAATGGTATCGGAATCGCACCCGAAGACTTTGATAAAATATTCGGTATGTTCCAAAGAGCAGGAAAAACCAATAATTATAAGGGAACAGGTATCGGCTTGGCCACCTGTAAACGGATCATGGATCAAAGCGGTGGAAAAATCTGGATAGAATCTATGCCCGGCAATGGTGCTATCTTTCATGTAGAGATCCCCAAACGTAAAATATCTGAAAATCCACAAGCAACGAAAGTTGCCAAAATAGGGAACGAAACCTCAAAAAAGGCCGTTTAAATAGTAGTGAAAAAAAAGAGGCTTAAACTTTGCGTCTTTTTGTAGAAAAGAATACCTTTGTGCCGCTCTTTTAAGATAGCTTTTCTTTTTGAAAAACAACTATTCATAAAACGCAGCAAAATGCCTCAATAGCTCAGTTGGTTAGAGCGGCGGACTGTTAATCCGTAGGTCCAAGGTTCAAGTCCTTGTTGAGGCGCCTAAATCCGTTATCACATTATTGTGGTAGCGGATTTTTTTTACCTTTAGGTCATGAATTTATTTTTAAAGCTTACGCTACTTGGCGCGATCATCACGCAACTGGCCTGTCAACCCAATAGTTCGCCAATGAAAAAGGATACCACTGAGTCTTCATTGGCTTTCTTAGGAACCTACACACAAAAAGAAGGACATGTAGATGGTAAAGGAATTGGTGTAGGTATTTATACCACCGGTCCTCTTGCTAAAGACTGGAAACTACAAGGACAGTTTTCTGAGATTATCAACCCCTCTTATATTTGTCTATCTCCTAACCATTCCATCATTTATGCAGTGAGCGAGCAGGGGAGCGATGTTCCTGCACCCAAAAGTGTAATTAAAGTATTGAGTTATAATAAGGAAGATTTTTCGATTAAAGAACTTCAAAGCGTTTCTGCACTGGGCGATGCCCCTTGTTATATCAGCACGGATCGAAGTGGTAAACATCTCTTTATTGCCAATTATGGTACTGGAAACGTAGTCCAATATCACATTAAAGCAGACGGCACACTGCATCCCGGTATCTCCACGCAACATGATGGCGATGGCCCTGACAAGAGACGTCAAGGAGGCCCGCATGCACATTATGTCCACCAGCACCCACGTCAAAATGACATTTATGCCGTAGATTTAGGGAGCGATCAGGTGATTCGCTATGATGCTACCGACCAAGGATTGGTGCCTACTGGCACTATTCAGGTGGAGCCGGGTAGCGGCTGTCGCCACCTGGTATGGCATCCAGTTGAAGACATCGTATATATTATCAATGAAATGTCAGGTACCATCGAATCCTGGAAATGGGAAAAAGATCAAAGCAGTCGCCTACAGATTCTTTCCTTAGTT
>Ga0114957_1001554_pt1 | contig 24565 bp, 19 predicted proteins | sample BantaG_FD_87175 | JGI IMG/M metagenome (GOLD analysis project Ga0114957, IMG submission 87175) | Marine algal microbial communities from Bantry Bay, Ireland - BantryBay_4 metaG | ecosystem: Host-associated > Algae > Red algae > Unclassified | place: Bantry Bay, Ireland | collected 2014-11-21 | reverse complement strand
CCATGCACAATCAGATAGTGATATACTCATGACTGTAGGTGATGATAAGGTTACAGTTGGAGAATTCAGATATATCTACGAGAAAAATAATGGTAAGACTGCAGACTATAGTAAAGAGAGCCTCGAAGAGTATATAGATTTGTATACAAAGTTCAAGTTGAAAGTAGCAAAAGCTCGTGACATGAAGTTAGATACAATTGTATCTCTAAAGCAAGAACTTGACGGATACAGAACACAACTAGCCAATTCATTCTTAACGGATCGAGAAGTGGTGGACAAGTTAATGGAGGAGATCGTCGAACGTAAAAAACAAGATGTGAGAGTAAGTCACATTCTAGTAAAAGTAAATGCTAGAGGTGCTGATAATCTCAAAGAAAAGGCAAAAAAAAAGTTATTAAATTTTAAGCAACAGCTCACTGAAGGTAAAACATTTGAACAGCTAGCGAAGGAGTACTCAGAGGATAAAAACACCAAAAACAAAGGGGGTGATCTCGGTTTTATAACTGCCAGTCTTCCTGATGGATTCTATGAACTGGAAAACGTAATGTATAATCTTGATATCAATGAAGTGTCAGATCCGATAGAAACTAAGTTGGGATACCACATCGTAAAAGTTACAGATAAGAGAAAGGCTAGGGGGATGATAGAAGTATCTCATATTTTCAAAAAGGTAGATAAAGTTAAGAAACGAAATATTAAAGCAGCAAAAAAACTAATGGATAGTATTTATGTTGCGTTGCAATCTGGAGCAAGTTTCGAAAAACTAGCAAGTGAGCATTCGGATGATAAGACCACTAGAACAAAAGGAGGACTACTACCAGCTTTTGGGATTGCTGTGTATGACTCAAAATTCGAAGATGCAGCTTTTGGACTAAAAAACAAAGGGGATTATACAAAGCCAATTTTGACTTCTGTTGGTTACCATATTATTAAAAAAGTAGGAGTGCCTGAACCTAAAACTCTTGCTGAGACAAAATTGCAATTTAAAGATAAGATAATAAGGTACGATAGATATGAGAGTGCTCAAAAAGCAATGATCGAAAAGGTAAAAGAAACGAGTCAATTTAGAGAGAAAAAGAATACACTTGCAAAATTTACAAAAACGCTAGATGAAGGATTCTATTCATACAAATGGAAACCTTCAGAGACTATAGGCGATGACATTCTTCTATCATTTGGTACGAACCAAGATGAAAGTATCAAAGATTTCGCCTTATATGCTAAAAAACAAACTCGACTGAGAAGCCAGTTCGATAAATCGAAACCTCTCAATGAGGCTGTAAATGTATTGTATGATGAATTCGTAAAAGAAAAAGCATACGCATATGAACAAGCAAATCTCGAAAATAAATATCCAGAGTTCAAATCACTTATGCGTGAGTATCAAGAAGGAATATTATTGTTTGAAGCAACCAAAATAAATGTGTGGGACAAAGCCAATTCTGATACAGTGGGATTATATAATTTTTATGAGCAAAATAAGAGTCAATATATATACGAAGAACAAGCTACAATAGGTAAATACATTGTAAACACTAACGACGAAAAGCAGGTGAAAAAAATCATGAAGTGTGCCAAAAAACATGACAGTGAAAAAACGCTTAAACGATTCAATAAGGATGGAATAGAAATGTTAGAGTATAGTGAAATCCAGGTAGAACCTGGTAGCAAAGAGCTTGTAGGATTAGACTTTAAGAAAAAATCTATTTCTCAACCAATATATGATAAAAAGAATAGGAAGACGCTTTTTAAAAAGGTGGTAAAAATAAGTCCATCACGTAGAAAATCACTTAAAGAAGCTAGAGGGTATGTAGTAGCGGACTATCAAGATCAGTTGGAGAAACAATGGATTAAAAATTTAAAAAAGGAGTATCCAGTAAAATTAAATGATGCCGTTTATAATGCATTAAAAAAATAGATTTGGCTAATAGACATTCCATTTGTGTATTCTTATTACTTGCATTTATGCTAGTTGGATGTGATGGTTTTGAAAAGCTGTTCGAAAAAGAAAAGGCAGTTCAGGATGACACCTTATTAGCATCAGTAGAGGGAAGAAAAATGTATCTTTCGGAAGTAGAAAGTATGCTTTCTACAAATTCACAATCAGATAGCATTTATCAGCTGAATTCATACATAGAATCTTGGATAAAGAGAAATGTAGTGCTCTCAGAAGCGGAGACTAACTTTCCAGAGAACATTGATATTAACAAACTAGTAGAGGACTACAGATCTTCTTTAATGCTGCATAATTATAGGCAAGTTCTTATTGAAAAAGAGTTGGATACTATTGTGACAAGCAAACAAGAAATAGAATATTACGAGGCAAATAAAGATCAATATCGACTTCAAAATAGAATCTGTAGAGGAAGGGTGGCATCAATTCCAGAAAATGCACCTAGAATGGAAAAATTCTATAGAAATTGGAAAAAGAATGATTCACTTGCTATCAATTCATATTTAGAAAAACACGCTGAAACTCGACAGGACGATGACAAAAATTGGTTTGGTGTAGAAGAATTTCTATCGTTTCTTCCACACGATTCTTTTAAATCATCAGACTTTAAGAAGAGTGGATACTTACAAAAACACCATGGAGACAATGAGTATTTTGTCAAGATCACAGAGGTATTAGATCAAAACGAAATAGCACCTCTATCTTATGTAAAAGAAAGCATAAGAAAGTTAATTATTCATCAACGAAAAAAACAGTTACTAGATAATATAGAACAGAACCTGTATCAAAAGTATTTGAGTTCGAATAGAATAAAAGTGTATACAGAGGAATAGTGATTATAACTCACTCTAAAAATTGACTTTTAATGATAGTTACAGGTAGATGACCTTGATACTTTCAAGTATGAACATATTGTCTTTAAGCATCAACAGCAAAATGATATAAATCATTCCTGACCTTTTTCAGTTGTACTAAAGTACAAGGCGCCATTATTCTCTTTATCATATTAATAACGGCATTACAATCTTCTTTTTAGCTCTTTTATTTAAGTACACTTACTTTTTAACAAACTTCAATACTTGAACGTTTCCTCCTTTTTCGTCTTCGAGTTTGATAAAATACAAGCCAGTTATTAAGTCTGTAACATCAATACTTTTACTAAATATTCCTTTTAGTTGCTGTCTACCGTTTAAGTCAAAAATTGAAAATCTGTCATTTTTTATCACATTTTCTAAGAACAGTAGATTGCCTGCGGGATTAGGATATAATTTAATGGGAATAATATCATTATCAGCAATAGAATTAATCAATGTTGTACAAGAAAGTGAAGCTGTGACATTAGGACAATTTCCATCAGAGACAGCTTCTATTATTATTTCCACTAATTCCTCACTTCCTAAATTATTGACATTAAAGATTGTATTTGTTGTTGATATAGGAGTATTACCATTTACGCTTATCAAGTATATAGAGGCACCTTCTACGTTATTCCAACTGAATTGAATTACGCCATTACTAGGACTGCATGCTATATTAAGAGGACTTAAAGGAGCCTCTACGATCAATGTCTTTCTAAAAACTTCTGATATGCATTCGCCATTCGATACAATTAGTTCTATTGTTTTTTCCCCAGGAAATATAAATGATACACTTGGGTTAGGAACGTTGTCAACATTTCCAACACCAACATTCCAAGCATAATTATTCACACCTCCTGAACCAGTATATTGGAGTTGGACTTCTTCAGATAAGCAGATAGTATCAGAACTTAAAGTAAAAGAAGCGACGGGTGAAGCTAAAACTTCTATATCGATTGATGCTTGTTCAGAAACACATCCATCTTTTGTAACAGTCAAGGAAATGGTTTTGACACCAACAGTTTGAAAAGTAAGTGTAGGGTTTGGAACACCGTCTATTGTAAGTTCAGAATTTTGCCAATTATAAGAGTCTACACCTTGTGATCCATTATAATTAAGAGTTACGAACCCACCAATACATATAGTTGCATTATTTGTAGTTATATCTGCTGTAGGTGCATTTAATACAGTGAGATCAATTGTTTCAATTTCTGAACATCCGTTTTCATCAATGTAAGAATAGGTAATTGTATTGACTCCAACCTCGGCCGTCAAGGGATCAAAAAGACCATTTGGATTCACTATTCCTGGACCAGAAAATGTTCCACTACCATTAACTTGACTAGTAACTACGGCATTAATTTGAGTTTGACCAGGTGTGTTTTCACAGAATGTGTTTTGGTTTGAAGAAAGCAAGATGGATATGAACGGACAATCTTGGGCTTCACAACTGATCATTGTAGATACGGGATCTTCACAAATACCATTGGTCTGAGTTTGAGATAACTCAAGGGTTACTATATCTCCTCCATTTAATCCTGATACTCGATATGAATTATTGCCTTCGAATACTCCAGTCTGTCCTGTGAATATTTCTACATCATATGTTACTCCTGGTTCTTCTTCCCACACAAATAGAATATCGTTTATTGTTGTTTGACATATTATAGTAGTTGGTACGAGTGGCTCTATAACTTCTATATTTTTAGTGATTGCATCTGAGAGACATCCGCTAGTATTTGTTGTTTGGAGCGAAATAGATTTTGTGCCTGATGTATTCCAAGATAACACATTAGGTCCTAGATTGAAGCTTCCTCCACTTATTACTTGTGCACCGTCAAAATCCCATATATATGAGATTATATTTCCACCATTTCCAGTAGACATCACAGTAGTTTCTCCACCAATACAAGCCTCGGTATCGATGCTGAAATTTGGTAAAGTGGTTGGTATTACTGAGACAGTAAGACTTGCAGTTTCACTGAAGCCACACTGATTTTCACTTTGCAATGTGATAAGCCCCCCATTAGAATTTTCCCAATCTACAGTAAGCATATTTCCAAATGGACCGTTTGTTTCAACTATTATTGCATCAGAAGGTACTGACCAAACATAATCTAATGAAGGATCGCCCCCCATTGCAGTGTAAGTTGCTTGACTATTTGCTCCGCTACACACCATTGTTATACCAGAAACTGTAGGTGTTGGAGGTTGTATGTTTGCAAAGTCTACCATCACAGGATAAATATATTCACATGAAAAACCATTTTTTGTTATCATTATATTTAGAGTATATGTGCCTGAAGGATTACCGGCAGGAATCTCTATATCTGTAGGGTCATTATTGCCTTGTGGATCAAATATCACATTCCCAAAAGGATCTTTCCATGCAAAATTCAAAAATATAATACCAGTAGATTCTGCAGAATTATAGTCAAAATCAAGAATTATACTGTTAAAAGTACATTCAGGAGGATTTACAAAACCATCTACAATGTCTAGCTTTTCTATTGTGAAATTTATAATGCTATCACATCCATTTTCATTAGGAGTAAGAGACAATACAGAATCAAAAGTAATGATATCTGAATTGCTGAATGATGCTTGTGTTATGGTGAGATCTTCTATTTGCATTGGTAAGTCCTGACCACAAATGGCTAGATATACATCGACAGGTGGTTCTTCGTCATATGTATCTAATTCGAATGACTGATTGTAAGAACAGCCAGGCGTAAGTATATTGGTTGTATTTGTTCCAATCCCAATATCATCTAATGATCCTTGCCAACCTGAAGTTCCATCTCCATTAGGATCAAAGGTGCTTATATTTGAAATGTCGAAATTATTTTCATCTCCTATACAGACAAACTGATCATCGAACATTTCGTTGCCCACAAATGGGATTGTATTCGTTATTTTAACTATAGTGCATTTGTTTCCTGTCCAGGATTGACACCCGTTGTTAACAGAATTAATACAAACTTCATAGCGACCCTCATTAGCAAATTCTATTTGTAGGTTTTCATTTTCAGTTGTGGGTGAAGTGTTTCCAGAATAAGGACCTCCAGCAATAGTTGTAATGGTCCAGTTAAAATTGCCATCAATTCCTAATCCAGTGGCCTCTATAAATATATCACCACCTATACAATAATCAGTACTATCGCATTCTACTATTCCATTGTTATTAACACAGACATTTTCGGGTTCCATATTAGGAAGAATAGGAATCCCAATAATATCAATTTCGTAAGTACAAACATCTCCCCCGCAACCATCAATAAATAAATAATAAACTTGCCCTTCTATAAGATCACTAGACGGGATATCAATTGGAGAAAGGCTGCATGCTTCACTGCAGAAAATAGATTCAGAAAAGCTACAATCAGAATATAAACCGACTTGGATGCCAGCAATACCAATGCCACCTTCTCCAGTACAGCCTGTTGGATTAATACTAATGTTGTAATTACCACCAAATGCAACAAAGCCGAACCAAGATATATTGTGTGCTGGATCAGTAGCTCCTGCACATAATGGGCTTGGTTGATTGCCGCCAGAAATTGTTGTTGGCATTGTGTTACAAAAAGAGCCTAATATATTGATATCACATATAATTTCACTTGTAGATACTTGATCGCAAGACATATTTGCTAGAGGGTTAATAACTGTACAGTCATTTACTACAAAACAAAAATCTATGTATTCAATTTTCACATTGTTTGCAGGATCACTGTCTGTTAATTTAAAAGGAGTAGTTCTTATATCGAAAGGGTCAGTATCTGACCCATTATCATCGTCGTCGATCATATCATCAGATGGAGATATACCAGAACAACTATTCAAGCCATTCAGAGTAGCGAGTGTTAAAAATTCTGAACTGGGAATTCTAAGCATATACTCTCCAGGTATTTGATTTGTAAATAAATAATTTCCTCCTGACGAAACAGTGCTTGCAATAACAATCGAGCTATTAAAATCAACCAGCTCAACTGTTACACCATTGACTCCAGCCTCACCATTATACGCGTTATTTTGGTCATTATCAATCCAAATTGTACCTGTTATATCTGTGTTTCCCAATGCCGAAAATGGAAGCAGAATTACTAATAAAAAGCTGTAAATTAGACTTTTGGGTGTCGATGATTTTATAAGTAAAGAATTCATACCTTATTATTTTTAAATGAGCTTTTTTAGAAATACTTTTAGGCTATTACTTTGAGAGTAAATTAACCAGATACTAGGTATTCAATAAGCGATTTTGATCAGAAATGAAATTAAACATGTCGGGGACTGACATTGATAAGTATGCTAAAGATACAATCTAAAATTTGAAACCAACAAAAAAAGTCATAATTCAGCGTTAATACTTAATATTATTCACTAATATTTAAGAGAGAAAAAAGTAAAAGAAGAAAGTTCGAGATATTGATCTATAAATTTTGCGATGCCTGAGTCAGGGTATAAAAAAGATTCGATTTCCGATCTTTAGGGTGGAATTTTTTATTTTCAAATGTCCTATCCGATTTTGACAGACAGTCAAAATTTAAGTTCTTTTTTACTCCTGAATTTGTTTTAGAAGGTTTTTAAGAACTTACAATGTACTCTTTCATTTATTCAATCTCAGATTCTCTTACTTATCTTTATCAATCATTTCTATCTTTGTAAAAAATAAATAATATGAATGCATATAAAGCTCACTTATTAAATGCTCTAACTCTGCTTATTATGGGAGGATGGGGATATTTTGCAACAAAAGCTCCATCTGCACTTGTGCCAGTATTTATTGGTGTTGTATTGTTGTCTTTTTCTCAAGGGGTTAAAAACGAAAACAAAGCTTTAGCCCACGTTGCAGTTATAGTTACGCTACTTGGATTAATCGGAATAGTTATGAAACCTCTTATGGCAGCTCTTGGATCTGATGACCTAATGAAACAGATCAGAGTAATAGCTATGACGGTAACTTCTGTTATTGCGGTAATCTTTTTTGTAAAGAGTTTTATTGATGCTGGCAAAGCTAGAAGAGCGAGAGAGGCGGCTGAAAAATAATAAGGTAGTCTTAAAGTTCAAAGACTAGAAACTTATTCTACTCTTTTTTCGTCTTATTAGCAGTTTCGTTTTATCTATAATTTTGACGAAAGAAATCTTATAATTAATATTTCCGATGATACGAGTATTACTATTATTTTTCATTTTTGTGACATCTTTTGTGAATGCTCAAGAACCATTTCAGTATACTGAAGCGGAGATCGCTGTACAGGATAAGTACGTAGAAGCTAAGAAATACGCACTGATCGGTAGATTCGAAAAAGCGCAAGAAATTTTGACAGGTCTGTATAAGGAAGATAGGGGAAATGCAGCCATTGCTATGGAATTGTCAAAAGTATATAGCTACCTGGAAGATCCTTATAACGAGCATAAATTTGCTCAAAAGGCAAAAGAAAGTGACCCGTCTAACGAATACATCATAGCTAACTATGCAGCTATATGCATAGATCAAGAGAAATTTGATGAAGCAATCCCAGCGCTTAAGTCGTTGGTCATCAAAAAGCCAACCAATGAAGAATATACGGATAAATTAGCTACAGTATATTTGCAAATGAATGACTCGAATGCAGCAATATCAGCTTATAACGCCATAGAATCTAAAATAGGGGTGACGGAAAATGTATCTAGAAGAAAATATGAAATTTACGAGATCCTGGGTAATGAGAAAAAAGCTCTGGAGGAACTGATCAAAATATCTTCTGCAAATCCTTACGATGTAAGGTATATGCATAATATCGCAACATACTATGAAAAGCAAGGGAAAGAAAAGAAGGCTCAAGAAATCTATAATAAGATTCTAAGTGTAGATATAAATGATGCAGAAGCAAATCGTGCGATAACATTAGCTAACGCTGGTAATGGAGATGATAATACATATCTTCGATCTCTTACACCAATCATAGAGGATGCAACTATTCCTGCGAATAGAAAAATTTTAGAGTTGGTACCATTTGTAGATCGACTAAATCAAAAGTATGACATTGAATTGGCTGACGCGCTGGTTATGTTATCGGATAGGATAGCAGTTATACATGCCAATGAAGCTAAAGCACACGCGCTTAAGGGTGATATATTAATGTCAACCAATAATATAACTGGTGCAGCAAAAGCGTATGAAAAGACTATTTCATTGAATGATAATGTATATTCTGTATGGGAAGGGTTGTTAGATGCCTATACTGAAACTGGAGATGTGGAAAAATTGAAAAAAGCGTCTATAGATGCATTGGATTTATTTCCAAATAAACCATCAGCTTATATGTATTATGGGAGAGCACATACACTTGCTAATGATATAGAAGAAGCAACTGACCTATTAGAAGAAGGACTGCTTGTGTCAGGAAGGGATGTAACAAGTATAAGCAATATCTACGCTGAACTAGGGAGAGCTTATTTAGCAAATAAGAACTTTACTAAAGCCAATGAAAGTACTGCAAAATCTTTAGAATTAAGTGAAAATCAAAATAGTCTTGCACTTGAGATTAAAGGTGATATACATTTTGCAAATGGCGATACAGACCAAGCAATAAAAAGTTGGAAAGAAGCGCTAAATAAAGGGGTGCAATCACAAAGGCTTCAACAAAAAATCGACAATAAGGGGCTATAAACCATAATATTATTAAGAAGATCAATCAAATAACGTTTTCTAAGATTATCCTTCTGTCTATAGTGATGGTTATTTCTGGCTGTAGGACAAAGAAGATAATCAAACACTCTGGTCCAGTTCCGGATAGATCAAAAACAGAAATTCTCAATGCTTTAGTTAATCACAATTACGACTTCGAATGGTACTCATGTGAAACAGGTATAACTCTGGATACACCAGATGAAGGTGTAAGTGGAAAGGCATACATCCGAATGAGAAAAGATAGTATTATTTGGTCTTCAATGAAAAAACTAGGCATAGAAGCGGTTCGAACATTGGTTACTCCTGAGAAATACATTGCTGCGAATAGATTAGACCATACTTATCAGAATGGTTCTACTGAAGAGGCATTTGCTAAAATGGGAATCTCACTTGATTTTATGGATATGCAACAAGCAATCTTTGGAAATATAATCATTCCCGACTCAAATACTGTATCAATAGAAAAAGAAGGTGTACAATATATAGTAAAAGCATCTGATCAAGATCTACAATTAAAATATTGGATTAATGCTTATGATATCGAGCTGGATAGAGTAAAAATGGTGGATTATAGAGGTCGAGAAATAGAAGTCGACTTCGATGATTATCGTATTTTAGATAGTGGTGAAAAAGTTGCTTTTTATCGTCATTATGCGATGCCTTATAATGGAAACGGAGATGCTGAAATTTTTATGAAGGTCAAAAAAATAGAGGTCAATATTCCTAAGAAAACAAGATTCTCAATATCAAGCCGCTATGAGAGAATTAATTAAATTAGCATTGTGTTTTTCATTTGTTTTGATGGCAACTTTATTGTATGGTCAAACGCGGTCTCAACTCGAAGATGAACGAAATAGAATTATAGAAGAGATAGAACAGACTTCTAATCGTCTAGAGAAAGCTTCATCCAATAAAAAAGCAACACTCAGCGACCTAAAGACGATAGAAAATCAAATTAAGAATAGACAAAAACTAATCAAAAATATACAAAAGCAACTCAAAAAAGCGGATAATACTATTGCAGTTAATACAGACAAGATAGAATCACTCGATGGCGATATTCTTCAGTTGGATGATCAGTACCAAGACTTAGCGCAAAGTATGTATCTCCGAGAATTAGCTGGAAACAGGTGGGCCTATATATTTTCAGCATCTACAGTCAATGATGCTTTTTTAAGATGGAGATATAGTAAACAGTTTGAAGCTTATGCAGTCCAAAAAACAGATCAAGTTCTTTCTCAGAAGGGAATAATAAATGATAAGACAAATTCGGTAAAGGAAGAAAAAACGTATATTCAAAAATTGTTGGCAGACGAAAAAAAGAGCTACAAAAAACTGGAAAAAGATCAGAAAAAGAAGGACGAAATTTTATCAGAGCTCAAAAAAGAAGAGTCTGGATTGAAGAAAGATCTTACAAAAAAGAAACAGCAAAGAGAAAAGCTTAATCGAGAAATTGAACGAATTATTTTAGCAGAATTGTCTAAGGTCACTGAAACAGTGACCGTATCCGCGGATATTAAAAATAAAAAACTTGCTTGGCCTGCACGAGGTTTTATATCTGGCAGATTTGGAAATCAACCTCACCCAACTTTAAAGAACGTAAGAATCAATAACAATGGAATTGATATCGCTTGTAAAAAATCGGCACCTATAACCGCAGCTGCTGCAGGAAAAGTGATCAGTGTTACGACCATCGCAGGATATGGAAATATGGTTATCATAAAACATGGATCAGAATATTATAGTGTGTATTCTAAGTTGGCTCAAATATCAGTCAAAAAAGATGAAACAATCGAAACTGGTCAGTTGATTGGTAAACTTGCAGATGAAATCTCACCAGAATTACATTTTGAATTTTGGAAAGGGAAAGTGAAGTTGGATCCTGCAAAATGGTTGAAAAAGTAAGGGAGAAGGAAAAAGTCTCGCAAAGGCGCTAAGATCGCGAAGGAATTGTATAAGTCCAATTCTACGAAGTCGTAAAGTTGGACTTTTCTGTGTTTAAATTTAGTAGGCCTGTCTGGCAAGACAATGTTAGGTTTGAAATTAAAAAGTAGGTAAATAAAATTTAATGTTTTTGAAAAGAAACCGAATTTTGAATTAATGAGATTTTAGTCGGACAAAACTAGTTTAAATTATCATTTTTCAAAAAAGTCAGAATCCTACTTCTTACTCCAAATATTATATTTCAGAATACAATAGATAGCACGCACACCATCTTTCCAATTAATTTTCTTTCCTTCTTCATATGTTCGGCCGTAGTAACTGATGCCTACTTCATAGATTCTTACTTTGGGCAGTCTTGAAACTTTAGCGGTAACTTCAGGTTCGAAACCGAACCTTTGCTCTTTTAAATTTACAGATTTTACCAATTCTGACCTCCACATTTTATAACAAGTTTCCATGTCTGTGAGATTAAGATTGGTAAATGCATTAGAGGCAGCAGTGAGCATTTTATTACCAATCGAATGCCAGAAAAATAAAATTCTATGTGGTTTTCCACCCATGAATCTTGACCCATACACTACATCTGCAAAATCATCTAGGATCGGTTGAAGGAGTATATTATATTCTTGTGGATCGTACTCTAGATCTGCGTCTTGAATCACTATAAAGTCTCCGGTTGCTTTGTCAATACCTGTATGTAAGGCGGCACCTTTACCTTTATTTTTTTCGTGCTTATAATATGAAATTGGAAGGCTTGGATTTGCTTTTTGGTAATTTTGGATTGCGTCTTCAGTATTGTCTGTAGAGAAGTCGTTAACTATTATCAATTCTCTATCTAATCCGCCTATTAGTTCGACAGCTTTTATTCTATCTAGAATCTGATGTATAGTTCTACCTTCATTGTATGCAGGTATTACGATAGATAATTTTTTAGACATTATAAGAAATTTGATTTAGTCTGGCAAAAGTACAGATATTAAGACTTCAATCACTACAAATTCTACATTTTTATGAATCTCTCATTCGTTTGATTAATTCCATTTGAAATCTGAATTATATACATTCCAGATTTAAGATTACTTACATCAATGTTTTCTGATGGGTTTCCTGTTTGTACATTCATTAGTTGACCAGATAAATTGTATATGGAGACAGCATAATTGTTATCTAATGATTCTCCACGGACCTTTAAAATATCATTAACTGGATTAGGACTGATTATTATTTCTTTTGATTCTAAATCTTGTGCAGCTAGTTCGATGTCAAATTCATTATCCATCCACGCCATTCGATCCATGAGCCAATTTCTTAGATATTCTACTTCAGAAGCATACGAGTTTCCAACGAATACATTTGGCCAAATCTCAGTTCCCATTATATCCCACTTCTGGAAGTTTCTAACTTGGGGAACAGTCAGTTGATTTTCAAAGTAATCGATTATAGAATTTATATTAGAATTAGAGAATTTGCCATTTCTAAGTTTCATCCATTTTTTGGCAATATCTTCTTCGTATGTAGGATCTGTTAACAGTCTCTTCCACCAGAAATGAACCTGATATACATCATCGGAGCAAACATTATTGAAATCATATGCCCAGCCATCAATTCTGCTGCCATCACAGTAATTAGCATTTCCAAAAGCGAGGTTGTAATCCCAAACTGGTCCCATATGTAGTTCGTCATCTTTTGAGTCTTTGTCCTTAAACATGTATGTACTTAGACGATAAGCATCCACATTACGGGACATCTCGTTAAGAAGCATAAAATCAATAAATGACTCTGTATTTATACTTTTTCGATAGCCAATTTCATCATCTGTATAATCTGGTCCCGCGAGCAGGTTTTCAAAATCAGTCATCCAATTTTGGATATAATCCTTTTGTTCTGGTGCAATATCATCCCAGTCTGGATATACATGAACAAAATTAGCAGGTTGGTCCGCGCTTACCGAATATGGGGATGCCCAACCTATTTCTTCTGCATCTGCTTTGTCAAATTTCAGGATATATCCACCTGTAAGATCATCACCTGTAATTTCATCATCTTTTAGTTTTGCTATGTCGACTCGACTTCCGTCCCTTTTTATTTTTTCAGTAAATAGATATACACCTTGGTATTCATTATTTATCATTACTTCTGCCATCTGAACTCTAGGGGCATAAGGCGTTATAGAGTCGGCTAATGTATACATGAGCGCATTTCTCATAAGTGACTTGTCACTATAAGGGCCATGTAATACCCAATCTACTTCGTCTGGCATTCCCATGATTTCAAAAGCTTCTTCATCACCTAACTCATCTCTAGTTTCAAAACTAAAACCTTTCTTGTCAAAAAGGAATAAAGAAGTTTGTCCTCTTTGCTTGATGCCAATGTTTCCATCAAAATTTTCGGGTATGTCAGTAAGTTTATTTACTGAACCATCTTGTTTGAAGTAAATCTTCATTGTCGCCGCTACTTTATTATCAGCATTAATTTCATCTGGTGACTCAATAGCAATGATCGGAAGATTTGATTCCGTAAGTATGATTTGGGCATTACTGGTGCAAAAAGTAATTAGTAATAAAGAGGTTAATATTGATTTAATCATTTAGTTTAATTTTTAAAGAATGCCAAGTTAACAATTAGTTTTTAAGCTTAAAATTATTATATGAGATAGTACGATCAAAGGCGACAAATGGTGAGCTGAATATCATGTTTTCTTTTTTCTAAAAATAAAAGGCCGCTTTCGTTAGAAAGCGGCCTAAATTCAAAACTATTATGAAAACTAACCTACTACTACCTATGATTCTTAATTTATTTCTATTGTCCTTAGTCCTTTTTCTTTAGCTTCAGGAGTTTTGTCTACCATTATTTTTAGTATTCCTAAGTCATACCTTGCCTTTATGCTTTCTTTGTCGATAAACTTTGGCAGTCTAAACTTTCTTGAGAAAGTCTTGAAATCGTACTCTTTTCTTTTGAAAGATGGAGTAGTTTCTTCTTTGTCAGCTTTTCTGTCCGCAGAGATAGTCAAGTGATCTTTTTCTAAGGATATATCAAAGTCTTCTTTCTTCAATCCTGGAGCCGCTACTTCTAATTCGAATGACTCATCTGTCTCAATAATGTTTACCGAAGGTGATTCACTTGTAAAATCAGTACCGACGATGTCAGAGATACTTCTATTAAATAATTCATCAAATATTTTACCAAATGCAGGATTTGATTCTATTCCATTTGTATTCATGTTTGTTATTTTTGGTTAGACCAGCCAAGTTTTCAGTACCTGGCTGATCTTCGTTTTAAATAATTTATATGAGCTGGCAGCTACTTATGCAATCTCTACTTTTTTTGGTCCAGCTTCTTCGACGGTCGGTATTGAAATAGTGAGTACACCATTCTCAAATTTTGCTGAGATATTGTCGATATCTACATCATCCGATAGAGTGAATGCTCTCTCGAATTTTGCATAGTTGAATTCTCTCAGTCTGTATTTTGTGTCAGTGTTCTCTTCTACTTCGGACTTGATTGTTAGTTTGTTCTTTTCAATATTTATGGAAACGTCTTCTTTTGCAACACCTGGTATTGCAAGTGATAAGATGTATGTTCCATCTTGTGATATTACATTTGCTTGAGGATATGTGTGCTTTTTAGGTTTGTCCTTTACTACCTCATTCATAGGACTGTTTAGAATCTCATTGATTATGTTACCAAATGCAGGAGCAAAAAATCCGTTATTTCTGTTTGCTCTGTGTGTTCTTCTTTTTTGTGATGTATGCATGATCTATTATTTTATAATTTTTGTGTTGATATATTTCAAATACACCAACTATAGATCAATTGCTGTTCCAGTAAATAAAATGTGCCAAAAAGCGGAAAAACAGGAAAATAATCATGACAAAAAGGCTGTTTACTAGCATTTTACATGACAAATAGGCACATTTATGGTATTTTGAGTTACTTTGAAAAACAAATCATGAAGTTCCTTCTCAATGAAATAGTATATAATCTATAATTAGGATAATGAGAATAATTGGTCAAATTCTTATAAAGTTATATCGGTAACAATCAGATCCAGCAGGTGGGTCAGGCCAATAACATAAGTCAGTTAAATAGATTTCTCCTGAATTACCAAATTTATAAGCTTTCATTTCCTCGGAATATCCAAGGTTGTAATCATTTTTTTGATCTTTATAATTGCGATTAATTTCAAATACTAGTAATGAACCTTGTGTATCAATGTAACATAGCTTTGCTTCCATGGTTAATATTCCATCTTGGAAAAGCTCTAAGTTATTCTCATTAAATTTTACTGTGATGACTCTATCTTCAGGAAAGGGTGCGTAAGAAGTTGATTTCAGCTTAAACTCTCCACTTATTCTACCATCATACCCATCATTGCCACTACAAGAAATAAATAAAAGTATAATGAGAATAAGGAAAAGTAAGTTTTTTGAACTCTTCATAGTAATTAATTTATGTAACCATAATAAGTTAATCGTAATTGAGTTTTTAAGTTAAAATCTTCAATGGATTTACTTCCCTAAAGTAAACAACGCTCCAATATTAAATATATCACCTGAAGCATCATTTAGACCTACATCATAAAACGGATATATGACAATCCCATCGGATATGTAAAAGAGCATTCCAATTTCTAGATAGTTTTGATAAGTTTCATTCTCTAATTTAAAGCTATTGTTATTACCTGTAATTCCTATGTAAGTTGTCTGCCAGTTAGCGATGTCGGCTTCAAGATTGAAGGTATAGTTAATAAACAGATCACCTGAATCCTCATGTACTTGTACTTCAAAGTTACCATTTGCATTAAAGGATGAGGTAATCGCTTTTTCGAAAAGAATATTTAAACGAGGAAGAAAAATCCTATTATCCGTATCAAATGTTAAGTTAGATGTTATTATTGCACTAAGTGCCGGGAGAATACTGCCGTCATCAGTTAGATGAATTTTTAACCCTATAGTGGTTACTTCATTAGTACCATTTAGCTTCACATTTTGGTGCCTAAATTTGTCAGATGCCCACTCAACTTGCAATTCCATATTATTAATAAGTCCATATCGTAGCATAGTGCTAAGGTTGAATACATCTAACGAGCTTGTATTATTTTTACCGAAATAGATGTCCGATTGAAGTCCACCTTTATTCACGATATTAATCTCAGTATTATCATATGGTCTAGTCTGCGCCTGTGCTCCGAAGATGAACATTAGTTGGCCTATTATTACTAAAAAAGGCATTAATGTTGATATGTAATTTGTATTTTTTTTAGCTGGTAAAATATACTTCATTATATTGCTCTTTTATTCATTGTTAGTACATCATAGATTATGATTCGTTTCGTTCTAATCTCCGATATAATGTTAAAATACTTTATTTATTATGAACTTACGAACATTTTTGACAATAATTTTTATAGGCTGTACAGTTCATCTATCTATTTGTCAGACTGATACAACAGATAATGATTCTGATGAAGATGCATTGTTTTTAAAAGATATTCATAATTATGCATTGACTGAAAGTTCGACATATGTATGGTTAGAGCACCTAGCTACAGAATGTAAAGGAAGGCTTGCAGGAAGTGAAAATGCTGAGAAAGCTGTACAATACACAAAAATGATAATGGATACACTTGGTTTTTCATCGACAAGCCTACAACCATGTAAAGTGAAAAAATGGCATAGAGGAGATCCAGAATATGTCAACATCATGTGGGGAGATTATAAGCAATATAATGATCACAGTAAGATGTTGAATGCATTATCTCTTGGTAATTCTTATGGAACAGGGCCCGAAGGAATAACTGCTGAGGTAATAGAGGTGCAAAGTTTAGATGAGGTAGAAAAGCTTGGGCGAGAAAAGATAGAAGGTAAGATAGTATTCTACAATAGACCGATGGACCCAACACAACTGCGGACATTTAATGCTTATGGAGGAGCTGTTGATCAGAGAGTATGGGGAGCATCAAAAGCTGCAGAATATGGTGGAGTTGGAGCGATTGTTAGATCAATGACACTGCGACAAGATGATTATCCACACACTGGTACTATGGTGTATAAAGAAGAATTTCCAAAAGTATCCAGTCTCGCAATAAGCACTAATGATGCAAATTTTTTAAGTGATCTTCTGAAAAAGGAGAAAGTTACAATGACGGTAAAGAACAATTGTGCCCCTGGTGAAGAAGCCATATCTTACAATGTAATAGGAGAGATCACAGGTACAACTTATCCTGATGAGATAATAGTGATAGGAGGACATTTGGATGCATGGGATGTAGGTGGCGGAGCTCATGATGATGGTGCTGGATGTGCTCATTCTCTTGGAGTGATCAATATACTTAATGGCATTGGATATAGACCTCAACGTACAGTACGATGTGTCATGTTTATGAATGAAGAAAATGGATTAGCCGGTGGAAAAGAATATGCGCGCGTATCTAATGAGAAAGGAGAATACCATCTTGCAGCATTAGAGTCTGATGCAGGAGGTTTTGTACCTAGAGGATTTAGTTTTGATGGCCATCCAGATGTACTGAAGCCATTCTACGCAAGAGTAAGTAAATGGTTACCTTTGCTAGAGAGTTATGGTCTCTATTTTACGACGGGAGGATCTGGAGCGGATATAGGTCCATTAAAAGATCAAAAAGGTCTTCTTATTGGTTTGAGACCTGATTCTCAGCGTTACTTTGACTACCATCATACGTCAATAGATCAAATAGAGGCAGTTAATAAAAGAGAACTTGAATTGGGAGCCGCTTCGATGGCTTCATTGATATACTTAATAGATAAATACGGACTGAAATGATGTACTTCAGTGAAAAAAAAGATGTAGTAACAATAGGAGCTTTAGATTTTGCAATCTACCTAAGCGCTAGAGAAATTCAAAATAGAATTAGAGAAGTTGCTTTGACTATTGAAAAAGATTATAATGGTAAAAATCCATTGTTTCTCGTAGTACTTAATGGAGCATTTATATTTGCTGGTGACTTGATACGGAATATGGATATCTCTTGCGATGTAGATTTTGTGAAAATCTCATCCTACAAAGGCCTAGCAAGTACAGGAAGACTAGAAGTGAAAATTCCAAACGAAAAAGATCTTACTGGAAGACATGTTGTGATTTTAGAGGATATTGTGGATAGTGGTTTTACACTTGAACAATACGTGCCAATAGTCAAAAATCAAAATCCAAAGTCTTTAAAAATTTGTACACTTCTGGAGAAGCCAGACGCCATTAAATATAAAGTGGACATAGATTATAAGTGCTTTTCAATTCCTACTAAATTTGTAATTGGGTATGGATTAGATTTTGATGGAGCTGGTCGTAACTTGCCTCATATATATCAATTGATTGATGAGTGGGGTAGATAGAAGATTTAGTTTTTAGATTGTAAGTAACGACATGTAGTCATATGGAAAATAATCAAACGCCTGATAAAAATAAGACAAAGAATTTGCTGAAATATACAGGTCTTGGTTTTCAGATGGCAGGTGTATTTTTGATTGGTATATTTGGAGGTCAATGGCTAGATGAATACTTCAAGTTAAATACTCCTTACTTCACTATAGGCCTTATTATCTTTTTATTTACGGGCTACCTCTATAAATTGTACGCTGATCTTACTAAGGATTTATAATGGACATAGAATCATACTATCAAAATATACTTTATTCGACAAAATATATTTTTAAGCGGATGGCTAGAAAGATACCCCAAGTGGCGATCGTGATGGGCACTGGCTTAAGTAGTATAGTTGACGAAATGAAGGATTGTTTGATTATTGATTATGCTGACATACCTCATTTTCCTCAGAGTACCGTACAAAGCCATAAAGGTAAGTTGGTTGTTGGAGAACTAAAGGGTCAAGAAGTCCTCGTATTAGCGGGGCGATGGCACTATTATGAAGGCTATAGTACCAAAGAATTAACTTTTCCAATTCGAGTATTAAAGCAATTAGGCGTAGAAACAATCATATTCACAAATGTATCGGGCGGTGTAAATGAAAATTATAATGCAGGTGATTTAGTAATATTAAAAGATCACATCAATGCGATTCCTGACCACCCACTTAGAGGAGTAAATGATGATCGACTGGGCTCAAGATTTCCAGATATGCTAACAACCTACAATCTTTTATTACGGGAAAAAATAAAAAATTTAGCAGCTCATCTTAATATATTAATTCATGAAGGCGTCTATTATGGATTACAAGGACCTAGTCTAGAAACTCCTGCCGAATACGTAATGATCAATAAAGTAGGCGCTGATCTGGTAGGGATGTCTACTGTCCCAGAAGTTATAGTAGCGAAACATGCGGGAATGAATATTGCCGCCGTATCTATTGTTTCTAATGTCTGCTTTCCGCCAGAACGGATCACAGAAACCACATTGGAAGAAGTTGTCCAAGTCGCTAATCAAGCATCTGATAAGCTAAATCAAATCCTTGGAGAGTTAGTGAAGGTGGTAAGTTAAATGTGATTATATTTTTAGGTTTTGTTTGGTTATGTGCTCACCGATTTTCGCTGTACTCAGCTCAATGATCACGGAATGATTCACAAACGAAAGATCATTGAACTGCAAGATCGGTGAGCTGGCTTGTTACGATGGATTATGAAATTTCCACATTTTTAAAGGCTATTTGGATAGTTTAGAAAGCTAAAGTGATTACATCTTAGTTATGAGTTAATTTTGTAAACCCAACATGAACGAGAAATAATATTCCGAAACGTCCGGCTACCCAAGAATAACATTTTTTATTTGGATTTAGTCTAAATAAGCTTTGTGATCTCCTATTTCTGTTATACATTTGCCCTTATTAAGAATTAATCTAATTAAATTTAAGCCTTGAAAATGATAAATAACAGAAACATAAAATCTATAGCACTGTTTTCAGTAATGGCAGCTTTGACTTTTGGCAGTTGTGGAGACGACGACCCAAAAGTAACTGTACCAACTACGTATGAATTTTTAAGAAATGGAGAATCTACAGTTTCTTTTTCTGGACAGACAACAAGAATCTTGATGGCCGAAGAATTGGCTTCTGCTATGAAGGATTTCGATAAATCAGCGATAGATTTACAGGAAATGTTTGCCAATGAAGATGCTTCAGGAGGCGATGTAAATCCATTTTCAAACGAAGATCTTAATTCTGAAACAAAAAGTATAAGATCAAAAGTAGCTGCTTCTAAAGATCTATTTAGCACAAATACGGTCGAAGCTATAACAATCAAAAATCAATTGGATCATTGGATTGAAGCTCAAGTAAGTGAAGTCTTTCCTAATGAAAATGAGCAAGCTGAAGCGGGAAAAGCGGGTCAATTGGCTGATGGTACTTCGACTAGATATGTAAGTGCAAAAGGATTAGAATATAATCAGGCCTTTGCTAAATCATTGATCGGAGCATTAATGATTGATCAAATATTAAATAATTACCTAAGTCCTGCAGTCTTGGATGAAGCTAGTAATATAGAAGATAACAATGTCAGCACAGTAGTGGAAGGAGAGACATACACAAATATGGAACATAAGTGGGATGAAGCATATGGTTATCTTTTTGGCAATTCAAGTTCTGAAGCAAATCCATTGACTGATTTGGGTGCTGATAATTTTCTAAATAAGTACTTGTCAAGAGTAGAGGACGATGCTGACTTTACAGGGATTGCTCAAGACATATATGATGCATTCAAAGAAGGTAGAGCGGCAATTGTTGAAGAAGCTTATGGAACAAGAGACAAGCAAGCAGATATTATCAAAGAAAAATTGTCTGAAGTAATAGGAATCAGAGCAGTGTACTATTTACAGCAAGGTAAAAAGGCACTAGAAGTGGAAGATTTTGGAGGAGGATTTCATGATTTATCCGAAGGTTATGGATTTATATATTCACTGAGATTTACAAGAGATGCGGGAAGCTCTAATAGTAAATTCAGTAGCTCAGAGGTAGATTCATTTATATCACAACTAGAAGAAGGAAATGGATTTTGGGACGTAACTCCAGAAACCTTAGATGCGATATCAGAATCTATAGCTGCAAAATATGATTTCACAGTAGCACAAGCTGCAGAGTAATAACAATGCAAATAAAGTATTATGAAACGCCGATGAATGAGCATTAAAGACCTGAGGAGATAATTAAGGTCATTGGTTAGTTTGTAGTACTCTTAAATTTTTATTTTTAAAGGTTCTGGTGAACAAGCAGTAGTCGCCCAAGGAGATGATAGAATCGTGTTTTTAAAAACATTTTATAGAAATGTGGAAAACACGATTAAACATAAGTTATTCATTTTTTTGGGGAATAAAATTTTAACATATGAAAGGAATAATAACATCGTTTTTAGTATGCATATTAGTGCTCACGACACAATCATGCGAGGATAAGAACACTTTAGGTCCGGATTTGCCGACTGACAATTTTGATAGAAAAGCATTGTTGACTGATATGGCAGACAATGTTATTATTCCTGGATATATTGCCTATATAAACGAATTAGACAAATTAGAAGAATCCTCAAAAATCTTTGGAGATAGTCCTACCACGGATGCATTGAGTCAGTTGAGGTTAGATTTTCTTGAGGCTTACATTGCATGGCAAAGAGTATCAATGTTTGAAATAGGCAAAGCAGAAGAGATTTCATTAAGAAACAAGACTAACATATTTCCGGCGAGTGTCTCTCAAATAATAGAAAATATCGAAACTGCTAAATATAATCTTGATCTACCCTCAACGATTGATGAGCAAGGTTTTCCGGCAATTGAGTATCTAATATATGGTACAGGACAGTCTGAAATAGATGTGACTTTGTATTTTTTGAATAATCAAAATTCTGTGGAATATCTTAATACATTGATATCAAGATTACATAGATTATCGTTTGAGGTTCTGAATGATTGGCAATTAAATTATAGAGAATCATTCATTGCAAATGATGGATCTTCTGCAACTAGCTCACTTAATAAATTGGTTAATGATTACTTGTTTTACTACGAGAAATTTCTGAGGGCCGGTAAAATAGGAATTCCTGCAGGTATATTTTCTGGAAATACACTTCCTAATAAAGTAGAGGGGTTTTATTCAGAGGAAAATTCTAAACTATTATTTTTAGAAGGGTTGAAAGCGTCAAAAGCATTTTTCCATGGAACAAGTAATTATACAGACGAAGTGGGAGAAAGCATCAAATCTTATTTAAATTATTTAGATCAAGATGGAAATGATCTTAGTGGTAAGATCATGGCACAATTTGATGTTATTGAATCTAAGGCAACTGGACTAGAAAATAACTTTGCTGATCAAATAGAATCAGATAATATAAAGATGCTTGAGACATATGACGAATTGCAAAAGAATGTAATTCTACTCAAAGTAGACATGTTGCAAGCATTGAATATCAAGGTTGACTTTGTTGATGCGGATGGAGATTAGACATTGAAAGAAAAATAGTGATATTAAATCAAACAAATATAAAGATGACAACATAGCCAGAGCCTTGACTTATATCCCCCTTCGAAGGGGTTTAGAGGGAGGAAAACGCGGGCAAGTTGCTGATGCTAATTTCAAAATTAAAATATAATCCAAATCAATTAACAAGTGCCTCTCCACTAGCTCTTTTTCGTATTCTATTTGGCATAATGATGTTTATATCGATCGTTCGTTTTTGGTATTATGGATGGATTGAGAAGTTTTATATAGAGCCAAAATTTTTCTTTTCATATTATGGATTTGAATGGGTGAAGCCGCTTGGTGAGTGGACCTATTTACTTTTTATTATTTGTGGTTTGTCTTCTATCTTTGTAGCTATTGGCTATCGATATCGAGTGTCAATTATAACCTTCTTTCTATCTTTCACCTATATCGAGTTGATGGATAAGACGACTTATCTGAATCATTATTATTTTATAAGTATTCTTAGTTTCTTGATGATCTTCTTACCTGCTGCCGCGTATTATTCGATGGATGCACGGAGGGACAAAAAGCTAGCTTACGAGTTTATTCCTGTGTGGACTATAGATTGTGTTAAGTTACTAATAGGAATTGTCTATTTCTATGCAGGCCTCGCCAAATTGCAACCGGATTGGCTGGTTCGTGCTATGCCACTTAAGATATGGTTGCCATCGAAATATGATACACCACTTCTGGGCAATCTTATGCATGAGAATTGGGTGCATTATGCTTTTAGTTGGGGCGGTGCCGCGTATGATTTATTGATTCCCTTCCTATTGCTGAATAAACGAACTAGGAGTTTTGCATTCGTAATGGTTGTCATATTTCATGTGTTGACGCGAGTATTATTTCCTATTGGAATGTTTCCATATATCATGATTGTAAGTGCTTTGATATTCTTCGATCCGAGAGTACACGATAAGATATTTGAAAAAGTGAGTAATATTATAAAAGTTAGCAAAACACAATTCGATAATAATCGGAACCTGACATTTAAAAATACCTTTGCTACAAAGATTAAAAATGGGGTACTAGTATCATTTTTTATCGTTCAAATTTTATTGCCATTTAGGTTTATGGCTTATCCAGGTAATCTGTTTTGGACAGAACAGGGATTTCGATTTTCTTGGAGAGTAATGTTAATGGAAAAAGCAGGCTATGCTAATTTCAAATTAGTTGATGGCGCAAGTGGAAAAAGATTCTATGTTAACAATTCAGATTTCTTGACTGTTCAGCAGCAAAAAATGATGAGTACACAGCCGGATATGATTTTAGAGTATGCCCATTATTTAGGTGATAAATTTGCTAAAGATGGGCATCAGAATATTGAGATTTATGTAGAGAGTTATGTGGCATTAAATGGTCGTCCAAGTAGACCTTACATAGATCCTAAAGTAGATTTGATGAAAGAGGTAGAGGAATTTGGAAATAAAGATTGGATATTGCCTTATTGATGCTGTGCAGTGTTGTGGAAAGTTGTCTCGCAAAGGCGCAGAGATCGCGGAGTAATTATCAGAGGTTTGAGATTCCCAAGCCTGTAAGGATTGGTAAGCTCATTCTAAGAATATATAGTTCCTAGATGAATGATGCAATCTAAGTAGGTTAATCCTGACGGAGATTGGCTGGATGTTGAATTCCAAATCTGTGCCGCCTCCGAAGAGGAATTGCAAGGCGCAGAGATCGCGGAGGAATTATCAGAGGTTTGAGAT
>Ga0114957_1001553_pt1 | contig 24590 bp, 16 predicted proteins | sample BantaG_FD_87175 | JGI IMG/M metagenome (GOLD analysis project Ga0114957, IMG submission 87175) | Marine algal microbial communities from Bantry Bay, Ireland - BantryBay_4 metaG | ecosystem: Host-associated > Algae > Red algae > Unclassified | place: Bantry Bay, Ireland | collected 2014-11-21 | reverse complement strand
TTTGGACTCTCCATTAATGTGAATCAAGTTGCTCCATCTGGATCACACTTATTACCTACAACATCACCATTCTATACATCAGATCCTACACCTAATAATGCCGTAATTAGTACAACGTTAGAGTATGCTGATGAAGGCGGCGTAAACTGGTTCAATGCAATACAGGATGATGATACTAGATTTGCAGCAGATGGATTATTTGGTATTGATGCAATCTTTAATTTCCTTGCTACGGACAACGGAGAAGCAGATGGAGTTGGGTCTGAAAATTATCCTCGAGGATTAGATCCAAACCGAGCATTTAATGATAACGGTACCAATTTCTTTTATCCATTCTTCTTAACGGATGGTGACCCTAGAGCTGATAATTTAGTTACAGTGCACGTAACTCCAGCATTCAATAGAGGTGGACTTCACGGTTTTGTCAGAGGTACAGGAACAGATAATGGGCTTGACAGACTTAACAATGTAGATATTGTATTTACTTCTGATAAGTCTAAATGGTCAAGATGTCCAGTAGTTGAAACTGCATCTGAAGATTATACAGTAAATGAGTCGACTGCTGACGGAAGTACAATGTTCCAAATTCGTAAGAGACCGTCTGTTGGTAGAGATGGTCAACCTGATGGAGACGGAACAGGTATGAGTTGGTTCCCTGGCTATGCAGTTGATGTTGTAACAGGAAAGAGATTGAATATTTTCTTTGGAGAAAACTCTATCTATGATCAAGATTATGTTGATAATGGATTGATACCAGCACCGATTGGTGACGATATGCTTTGGAACCCATCTTCTCAATTAGTTACAGAGCTATTAGGTTTCGGTATTCCGACAAGTCTTGAAAATTTTGTAGTAGGTGGAAATCACTTTGTTTATGTCAGTAAGACTGAATATGATGAAGGTGCTCAACTGAGATCTATACTTGGAAATGCAAGTCCAGTTGTGATTGCAAATGGATTAAAATCTGTTACTTGGACATTTATGCCGATTATGCCTCCAGGAATAGAACTTGGTGATTATGCAGAAGACAATGTGATTCCGAATGACTTAACAGCAAAGATCAGGGTGCAGACTCCTTATACACGAGAGAGAGTATTTGATATTAATGACTTAATTGGATGTAATACTGAAGGTAACTTGCCATTATATGAATTTGAAATATCCGGTCAAGCGTTGACAGATTTGACAAATGAGGAAGCAGAAAGTGCTCTTGATAATGTTAAAGCAGTACCAAATCCATACTATGGATTCAGTACCTACGAATCTAGCCAGTTCAATACTAATATCAAAATCACTAATGTACCTCCAAGGTCTGACATAACTATATACTCTATTGATGGGAAGTTTGTAAGACGATTTAGTATTGATGAGTCAGTAGGACAGAGATCAAATCCAGATGCAGTAATGAACACACAAGTATTACCTAATGTAGAATGGGATCTTAAAAACTATGCTGGTATCCCAATTGCGAGTGGTGTCTACCTTATCCATGTTTTAGATATGGATTCTGGTCACGAGACTACTGTCAAATGGTTTGGAGTAAGTAGAAAGTTTGATCCTTCTGGATTGTAATAAATAAACAGAATAAAACGAGAGAAAGGAAGACGATGTAAAGTCTTCTTCCTTTCTCAAATCAACAAATTTTATTGATTATCATTTAATCACAATATTATGATTACACGTATACTAACAATTATATTATGCTTCACATTTGTACTTGGTTTCGCAGGTAACCCTGATAGACAAGGTGAAAGTGGTGCAGGGGAGTTACTCCTCAATCCATGGGCTCGTAGTGCTGGATTTCACTCAATGAATACATCATTCATTGGAGGTGTAGAATCATTCAGAGTCAACCCTGCAGGAATTGGACGTTTCAATTCTAATAGAGAGATAGTAGTTGCTAATACTAGACTCTATGAAGGTTCAACTCTTCAATTAAATGGTCTAGGATATGCTCAGAAGGCAAAAAATGGGAAAGGAGCTTTTGGTGTAACAATGACCAATGTAAATTTTGGTGAAATTGAAATTACAACCGAAGATAACCCCAATGGAACTGGTGGTACATTCTCCCCAAGCTTCTTCAATATCGGAGTAGGGTATGCTCATACTTATGAAAATAAAATATCAGTCGGCTTTCTCCTCAGAGGAATTAGTGAAAACTTGACAGCACTAAGTGCTTTTGGTTTAGCTGTAGATGCAGGTGTCCAGTATGTTTCTGGTACTAATGATGAGTTTAAACTCGGTATCTCATTACGAAACGTAGGAACTCCAATGGCATTTGGTGGAAACGCCTTAGGTGTTGACCGTGAAAATGGTGACATTGGCAATGAGTATTTGATTAACTTGGAAAACACTTCCAAAAGTTTTGAATTACCGTCTCAGTTAAATATCGGAGCATCTTATGACTTCTATCTTAAGAAGACTGAAGATAAAGATGGTAATATGATTGCAAATAAAAATATGTTCTTTACTGTACTTGGTAACTTTACATCTAATGCATTCTCAAGAGATCAAGTTGGTGCTGGTGTAGAATTTACATATAGAAATATCGTTCAGTTGAGAGGTGCTTACAAGTATGAAGTTGGCAGCAACGGAGTCGATGGAAGAGAGAATGTATATACTGGAGTATCAGGTGGAGCTTCTTTCATGTTCAAGTTAAATAAAGAGGGTGGTACTCGATTAGCATTAGATTACGCTTATCGTACAACTAACCCATTCAGAGGTACTCACAATATCGGCTTAAGATTAATGCTGTAGTATCTTTGAACTAAAAATAAAATAAAATTGTATACCTAAGACGCCTTTCTTTAGAGAGGCGTCTTAGGTATTTTTAATAAGTAAATAGATGTAGATATGTCACAGTATAACTATCTCACGCAAGAAGGATACGATCGTATTACAAGAGAGCTCGAAGAATTGAAAACGACTGGAAGACAAAATGTAGCAAAAGCAATTGCCGAAGCTAGAGAAAAGGGTGACCTTTCAGAAAATGCAGAGTATGATGCTGCAAAGGATGCACAAGGCATGTTGGAGTTGAAAATAAACGAATTAGAAATGGCCATGTCTAATGCAAGAATATTGGATGAGTCAATGATCGATATCTCCAAAGTAACAATCTTGTCAAATGTAAAAATGCTAAATAGGAAATCTAAGAAGGAAGTAACTTATAAGCTAGTCTCAGAGTCTGAAGCAAATCTAAAAGAGAAAAAGATTTCGGTTTCTTCTCCTATAGGCGAAGGACTACTAGGACTCAAAATTGGTGAGGTAGCAAAAGTTACAACACCTGGCGGTGTAATTGAATTCGAAGTACTAGATATCTTCTTATAATTATGTCTACAATATTTACAAAGATTATTAGTGGTGAAATTCCAGCATACAAAGTTGCGGAAAACGAAAACTATCTAGCCTTTCTTGATGTCAATCCACTGCGATTAGGTCATACTCTTGTGATACCAAAGGTAGAGGTAGACTATATTTTTGATCTTGATGATTTTGTATTTACAGGTCTTCACCTCTTTGCTAAGAAAGTAGCAAAAGCTCTAGAGAATGTAGTTGAATGCAAAAGGATAGGAGTTGCCATCATTGGCTTGGAGGTACCACATGCCCACATTCACCTCTGTCCTATGGATGATTTAGGTGACCTTGACTTTACTAAAAATAGAGCTGTATTAACCAAAGCTGAGTTTGAAACAGTAGCAAGTAAGATTAAAACTGCATTTGATACTCTTCCTGATTAATAGGCTACCTTCCTAAAGTGTAGTCAAGTACATTAATTCCTGATTTATGACAGAAAGAGATAACCGAATCTCTCTCCAGCGGATGAGTTTAATCTTTTGTTAAGTTTGTTTCAGAGTAGCAACTTACATTCAATGATTGTGTTATAGCAGTGTAGAGTAACTAAAGGTCAGTTCTTTTATAGAATTACCACTCATTTACCCAAGTGAATAACGAAATAACATTGAAGAGGTATCAACAACAAATAGATAAAGGTTATAGAAGATTTGGAATATCACTAATTGTTCTATTTGTTTCAATAATTACAATACAATCCTCTGTAGCTCAAACCTCTGCTCTTACTTCTACTACCAAGATAGATAAAAGTGAAAGTCAAATGACTGCTCGAATCAACTCCACGAGAGCCAAAGGTTGCAAATGTGGTCGTAAATACTATCGATCTGTAGATCCAGTTAAATGGAGCAAAAAATTAAAGCTATCATCTCAAGATTATGCAGCTCAGATGCATCGCTATAAGCGATTTGATCATAATGGAATTGATGGAAGTGTAGTCGGTGACCGTGTAGATGCTGTAGGATACTTCTGGCAACTCGCTGGCGAAAATATAGGTGAAGGTTATAATACCTTTGAAGATGTCTATAGAGCATGGTTGGCTAGCCCTAGTCACTGTGAGCTTATTATGAACGGCCGAATGAAAGATCTCGCTGTGAGTAGACAAGGTAAGTATTGGGTACTACACATGGGACTCCATATGCCTCCTGGTACTGATCGATCTAATGTCAGATACCATTAAATCCATTTCTCTACCTCTTATTCGATAGAGGTTATATAGAGTAAATAAATATTCTAAATATACCCCATCACTTATTACTTAGCGGTGAGGAACTGTTCTATATTTGACTCAAGGTTATCTGAACAATAACAAATTTTCCCCTAATTATTTTAAGTGAATTCCACTGGTCTGAACACCAGCCTCGAATGCGAGGCACATATTTACTTTTTTTAATAACCAAAACTTTTTTCTAATGTTTAGAACCGATTTTACCAAAATCGGAGCTATGCCTGTATTGGTATGGCTCTTGATCAGCACGTGCTTCGGAAGCACATTGACAGCTGATCCAAATCCAAGTTTTTCTAATTTAGCTACTCTCGCTTGTAACGACAATGTTAATATTTCAGTAGGCTCTACTAATGCTGCTGGTGAATGTTGTGCAGAGATTTCAATCGAGATGATTCTAGAAGGGGAAAACTCAATTCCTGGATATGATCCAGCGAATTATTTTATTACTGTAAATGGTGTAGATGGTGCTCCAGGTGGGACTGTTGAAGTTTGTCAACTTGGGTCTTTCGAAGTTGTTATTACTGAGATTGATGCAGCTGGCGAATTTGTTAACTCTTGCTGGGGTAACCTAGAGATTGAAGACAAGATTGCTCCTGTTGTAGTAGACGATCCTGCAACTGTGAATGATCCAGGCGATCTTTCTAACACGAGTACTAATGAGGCTTGTCCTTGTCCAGTTGGTAACACTGACACTAACTGTGAATTTGCAGCAGCTTGTCTGAGTGATGATTTGGCATATCTTGTGCCTCTTGCTGTAGATAACTGTGGAGGAGAAGTGATGACTTCTTTCCTAGAAGAAATCATCTTTGATGGAGATGATTGTGAAACTACTATTGTACAACGAACTTACATCTTTAGTGACGTGTATAATAACAAAGTAACATCATGTGTCAATGAGTATAGACTCTTGCCAGTTAATGTATTAGTTGATGTCGATGCTCCAATAACAGAAGTCTATCTCCCATGTGGAAATAGTACTGAGCCTGCTGATATTTATACATATTTTTTTAATAGCTACCTAGAGGCTAATACAGATGAAGATAGTACACCATCTGAAATAGCTGTTGCTACCCAAGCTGCAATAGTGTTTGCTAACAATGCTGCTTACCCAACGATAGATGGAACTCCTCTTCTTGGTAATAGCTCATTGTGTAATACTGCGACTACTTTGACAGATTTGTTACTTTATCCTTGTGATGAAGAATGTACTAACATGTCAAAAGTTATCAGAGAGTGGACTGTGCATGACTGGTGTAATGCTACAAGTGTGACATTTACTCAGAAGGTAGTAACTGCAGATAATGATGGACCATCAATCACTGTAAATAGTGACAATGAACTGACATACTCTGTAGATCCTTGGGGATGTTTCGGAATCTTTGACTTCCCAGATCCAGAGCATTTATTTGATGACTGTAGCTCTAAGGTATCATATACTGTTACTGGACCCGCTGGAATCGTCATAGACTACGATCCAGATAGAGGATACTTTGTAGAGAATGCTCCTAAAGGAGTTCATATCTTTAATTACAATGGTATGGATTGTTGTGGTAATACTACAACTGTTGATGTCACTGTCAATATCGTAGACAACACCCCTCCTGTTGCAATTGCGAAGCAAGATATCGTCCTTTCATTAACAACAAATACTAATGGTCAAGGAATTGCAAAACTCTTTACCAATAACATCGACAATGGTTCTTATGACGGATGTGGCCCCGTACATCTTGAGATCAGAAGAGAAGAAGACTATTGTGATGAAAAAGATAACCTTACTTTTAATGACGATGGACATTCATTTGATAACACAAATGATGACGACGAAGGACAATTTGTAAAATTCTGTTGTAATGATCTTTCAGCAGTCGGAATCGATGAAGACGAAGACGGAACAGCTGATTATTCACAAATCAAAGTTTGGTTGAGAGTATGGGACGATGGTGACATGGACGGTGTCTATGGATCTGACGGAGATAATTTTAACGAAACTTGGGCATACGTAAGGCTAGAAGATAAACTTACCCCATCTATCCAGTGCCCTGGAGATATCGTAATCGGTTGTGAAGAAGACTACAATGATTTGGACCTTACTGGCAGCGCTTATGCTGTAGCATCATGTGATGCATTAGATGTTGATTATAAAGATTTTGAAAAAGTAATTGACGGATGCGGAGCAGGATATATTAAGAGACAATGGTTTGTGGTGAGTAGACCTTCGATTTTCTGTGTACAGAGAATTGATATCGAAGGATCAACTGCAGATGATATCACAGTGTTATTCCCTGATGACTTAACTGTCGATTGTGATGAAGACTTTGGTAATACTGGTATTCCAACTTGGAGCACTGGTCCATGTGATCAAATGGCTTATAGCTTAGATGTAGATACATTTAAGATTTCTGAAGGAGCCTGTTACAAAGTACTCAAGAAGTGGACAGTAATTAATTGGTGTAACTATGATCCAGAGTTGACTCCGTTTGATTCAGATTATGGTATCGGTATTTGGACTAAGACTCAGATCATTAAAGTACTTGATGAGACGGCACCAGAATTCCTATCATGTGAGGATGCAATGTATGAGGCAGATGATTTTAATGACTCTGATAATGATGGGATCATTTGCGAAAACAATGCTGTTATGCTCACTAATATAGCTTCTGATCAAGGATCTTGTTTGAGTAGTCAACTTGATTGGGTAATTCAAGTTGACCTTAATGGAGACTGGACTATCGATTATGAGTACAGTTCATACCTTGCTACAAATAATCCATTCTATGTAGCTCCAACTATTTCTGGTAATCCTGTCAAAGTGACTTTGCCAGAGAGTATTCCAGGAAGTATGATTAGTCATAGAGTCCTATGGAAAGTAACTGATGGATGTGGCAACTTTAGAGCCTGTACTAACTACTTTATGGTTGTCGACAAGAAAGCACCAACACCGTACTGTACTAATTTGAGTACTGCATTTATGCAAAATGGAATGGTTGCGATTTGGGCATGTGACTTTGATCTTGGAAGTTTTGATAATTGTACTGATCAAGTTGATTTGAGATTTACATTCTCTACTACACATCCTGACTTAGATCCTAATTATATCCCTTCACTTAACTGTGCTTCTATGACATTTGAGTGCGAAGATATTCCAGCTGACGGTTCTGCTATTCCAGTAGAAATGTATGTTTGGGATGAGAAGGATAATTACTCTTTCTGTACTGTGTTCTTAACTATTTTAGATAACAATGGTAGCTGTGATTCTGATGATGAAGGGTCTTCAAGAGTAAGTATTGCAGGTCATATCGCAACTCCAGAAGGAGAGATGCTTCCTAATGTAGAAGTTGAGCTCATGAGTACATCACCTGAATTCCCACTTACAGGAATGACAGATGCTTCTGGTGAGTTTGTGTTCACTGATCTTACTATGAACAATGACTACTTAATCAATGGTAGCAAGATTGATGATTACAAGAATGGTGTCTCTACAGTTGATATCATACTTATTCAAAGACACTTACTTGGACTCCAACAGTTAGGTACAGTACACCAGCTCATCGCAGCAGATGCTAATGCTGATGAAAGAGTGACTGCAAGTGATATGGTTGACATCCGTAAGTTGATCTTAGATGTAACTACTGACTTCCCTAATAGTGATTCATGGGTATTCTTAGACAAGTCTACACAGCTCTTGTTTGGCAATCCTTGGCCTTTGGACAATATCGTATCAATAAGCAATATCTCTACTGATATGATGACAGAAGATTTTGTAGCTATCAAGGTAGGAGATGTGAATTCATCTGTAATTGTCAGTGCTACTGGCGAGGACACCGAATCTAGAGGTAACGAAGTCTTGACATTGAGTTATAATGACGTTACTGTTGAAGCAGGTAATACTGTGGAGGTATCTTTAAAAGCAACTACTGAAGAGTTCTATGGTGCTCAGATTGCATTCAATCACGCTGGATTTAGTCTTTTAGATATCAGTTCTAATGTCTTAGAATTAAACGGTGACAATTTTGCACCTGTATCTCAGTCTGTTACAGCATTAAGTATTAATTCTGTAGAGGCTTTAGACTTAGATGATGAAGTATTGATTACATTGACATTGAGAGCGGAGAATACTTCTGATCTCAGCGAGGCATTGTACATCAGCTCTGAAACATTTAATTCAGAGGCTTATACAGGTCAAGACCTTTCGGTAAATGCAGTACAACTTGAGAACAATGGCGGTGGTTATGCATTGATGCAAAACACTCCTAACCCATTCTCAGGAGAAACAACGATTACTTTTGCTCTTCCACAAAATGGAGAAGCAACGCTTACAGTCTTTGATGTTACTGGTAAGGTAGCATACTCAAATACTGAGGATTATACAACAGGTATCCACTCAGTCACACTCAATAGTGATGTCTTAGGTGGTGAAGGTGTATGGTTCTACAGGTTGAATAGTGGAGATTATTCTTCAACTAAGAAGCTTACAGTAATCAGATAAGAGGAGATGTCTTGAGGTTCTACCTCGAGTTTCATTAACTTATAAGGATACTTTTAAGAGGGCAACCAATAGCGGTTGTCCTCTTTTTTTTTATATCAGTGATACAGAAGAGTACAAAGACTTCTAATATCTTAGTAATATGATGAGAACTCTGTACATGCTTACATTTATCATGACCTCAATGATTGCAATGTCTCAGTCTGAGAACTGCAATAGCCTCGGTGTCTGGCTCTGGCATCTAGAAGGTACAGACTACCCCTCTTATGTCAATCTTGCCAATGACCTTTCTCAATTGGGAGTCAAACGAATCTATGTGAAAGTAGCAGATGGAAGACTAGATTCAATCAAATGGCCAGAAGTTACAGACACTGATATCGTACAGATCTTCGATGAGAAGGGAATAGATGCATGGGCTTGGTCCTACAATTATCCAGGCAACGATTCTCTACAGGCAGAAGCACTTTATGTTGCAGCTCATACTGGTTACAAAGGCTTTGTCATAGATTTAGAATCTGAGTTTGATGGAGAGACTGTTGTTCTCCAACACTTGGTCAATGCATTTTACAATGCTCGGAATCGTGCTCTGCAAGATGAAATAGTCCAAGATAGTATGCCACTCTATGCCACTACTTGGGGTAATCCCAAGGATCATAACTTCCATGTAGAGATATTGGATGCATACATTGATGGACATATGCCTCAAACTTACCTTGAAAATTGGGGGACTTCTTACTTGGAAGATCCAAAGTTATGGGTAGAGAGAGGGAATGCAGAGTATCGAGAACTCGGTGCAGTCAAACCAATCCATCATATCATTTCCATGGAAAAAGGAAATGTGACTGCCGACCATGTCAATACTTTTTTTGCAGCAAGTGGACCGATGTCTACCATTTGGAGGATTCCAGGTGGAGGGACTCCGTTGAGTATCAGAGATGTTTGGACTGATGTCAATTGGGATGTTGAGTTTTGTGGAGTAACTTCAGTAGATGAATTGACATTGGATGATAAATCGATAGTAGTTTTTCCTAATCCATTTACCTCGCGATTCACAATCGATTGTCCAATCGGCAGTAAGATAATGATGTACAATGAGCTTGGGCAAATTGTCTATCATGGACAAGCTATTGAAGCAAGTAATCTGATAGAAACACATCAGTTGGAGAAAGGATACTACCTTTTAAAAGTCATAAAAAATGAACATGTAACATCGCAATTCGTTATTAAGATGTAATCTAAATAAAAATAACACTGCATTGCCAAACGATATGAGAGAACATCTGATTCATCTTTAGTATATTTGCGGCAAAATTCATAGGTAAAAAATGCTATCAACCATACTTATTATTATCGGCTTAATTCTTCTATTGGCAGTAATTATGAACGTTTCTGACAGTCTTTTGCAAATTGAAGCAAAGAAATCAGGGATAGATATTGACAAAGAAGATATAGGTATTATACCCAAACTGTCTTTTGATGGAATGGTAAGTAAGCCAGCTATTGCAAAAGGTGGATCACACCACAATCTCAAACAAGGATTTGAAATTAAACTCGCTGGTGAGGCAAGTCATGATTTCCTACCTGCTACAAGTAGCACATTTGCCATGAGGCCTATGGACTATAGAGGTATTGCACCTATACCAAAGCTATTCGTTGAAGTTGGACAAGAAGTAAAAGCAGGACAACCTCTCTTTTTTAATAAATCAACTCCAGATATTGTCTATGCTGCACCAGTAAGTGGGGAAGTAGTAGAAGTACGAAGAGGAGCAAAAAGAGCAATTAGTGATGTCGTAATCCTTGCGGATAAAAAACTCACGCATCATACAGTTACTGCTCCAGATATAAATAAAGCAAGTAGAGAAGAATTAGTAGCATTTTTGATGAAATCAGGTGCATGGCCGATGATTAATAAGCGTCCTTTTGATGTGATAGCTTCTCCTGATGAAATGCCAAGAGACATCTTTATCTCTACATTTGATACGGCACCTCTAGCACCAGATTCAATGATTTTAATAAAAGGGAAGGAGAAAGACTTCCAAGCCGGTGTCAATGCTTTGGCTCAGCTTACAGAAGGTTCTGTCCATCTTGGAATCAATAATTCTGCAGCTGGATCTTGGTTAAGTTCGGTTAATAATGCAGAGAAGCATTACTTCAGCGGTAAGCACCCAGCTGGGAATGTAGGGATACAAATACATCATATCAATCCAATCAAATCTAATGATAGCGTTTGGACCTTAGGAATACAAGAAGTAGCATCTATAGGAGCACTCTTCACTAAGGGTTACCTCGACACAAGCAGGAAGGTAGCGTTGGTCGGAGACGAGTTTGAGACTACGGGATACGTTGACACTTATATGGGTGCTAACATTGGAGAGTTGGTCAAAAATAATATGACTGGTGATAATACTCGAATTATAGCAGGAGATGTCCTGACAGGACGAACAGTTGCAACAGAGGATTTCCTTTCAGCTAAGACGGATCAGATAACTACAATCAAAGAAGGGGACTACAATGAGTTCTTAGGTTGGTTAGTGCCAATAGCACCAAGACCATCTACATCAGGTACATTCCCTAATTTCCTTTATCCTAATCACAAGTTCATAGCAGATACCAATACACACGGTGAGAAGAGAGCATTCGTAGCATCTGGTGATTATGAGAGTGTATTGCCAATGGATATCTATCCACAGCACTTGATGAAAGCGATCCTTGCCAACGATTACGAGAGAATGGAAGGACTAGGTATCAACGAACTCTCAGAAGAAGATATCGCAATTTGCGAATTTGCATGTGTGTCAAAGCAACCTCTACAGAAGATTTTGAGGCAGGGACTTGACATGATGAGAGAGCAGCTCTAGACGAAGAAAAACATTATTAATAGTTAATTATTGATTCGATATAAACAATGGGTTTATTAGATATTTTCAAAAAAATTGAACCGGATAAGAAGAAAAGTCCAATCCTGCATACCTTATATGATGCAGCATTCACCTTTGCTTATTCACCAGATAGCGTTACAGATGGTGGCGTTCACATTCGCGATGGTTTAGACCTTAAGAGGATGATGATTCACGTCGTATTGGCACTCCAACTTTGCTTCCTCTTTGGAACATATAATATTGGACACCAACACTTTGTTGCCTCTGGAGAATTTTTAGGTTTTCTAGAAGGGTTCCACCTTAAGTTAATTCATGGATTAATCCAATTAGTCCCTATCGTCCTTGTGACAATGATTGTCGGTCTCGGAATTGAGATCATCTTTGCAGCACGTAAGGGACATGCCGTAGAGGAAGGTTTTATTGTATCTGGTATGTTGATACCATTGATCATGCCACCAGATATTCCACTTTGGATGCTTGCAGTATCTATCGCATTTGCAGTGATTGTAGGTAAGGAAGCCTTCGGTGGTACAGGAATGAATATCTGGAATGTAGCCTTACTTTCTCGAGTCTTTATCTTCTTTGCCTATCCGACTACCATTTCGGGTGACCAAGTTTGGGTCTCTGGTTATGAATCATTAGCTGCAGGGACACAAGCAAGCTATGGTTGGGCACATGGACTGTTCAATTCACTCTTTGAATTGATGGGTGTAGACTTATTTGATTCGGCCAGGACCGCCGTCGTAGATGGCTATAGTGGTGCCACTCCGCTGGCTCTCGCATATTCAGGTGGCTGGGAAGCAGTAACAGAGAAGTTTAGTCTGGCACAGATGTGGTGGGGAACAATCCCAGGATCTATTGGTGAGACAAGTAAGCCATTTATTATCATTGGAGCATTGATGCTCATTGTAACTAAGGTTGCAAGTTGGAGAATTATGTTGAGTGCCACGATAGGTGCTGCTGTGATGGCACTCATACTCAACGCTTGGGGAGCAACACCAATAATGGATGTGCCTTGGTACTATCAGTTCTATATGGGAAGTTTCTTCTTCGCGGCAGCATTTATGGCTACAGATCCAGTGACAGCATCGACTACGAATACAGGCAAGTGGATCTATGGTTTCTTGATTGGATTCATTGGTATGATTATCAGAGTGATGAACCCTGCATATCCAGAGGGTTGGATGCTCGCAATTTTATTCTTAAATACTTTCTCAGCATTGATAGATCACTATGTGCTTGAGGCTAACATGAAAAAACGACTACAACGTGCATAGTACAAATTATATAATAAAATTCGTTTTGATATTGACTACTATCGTAGCAGTCGTACTCTCACTCATGTCTACAGGACTCAAACCGATTCACGATCAGAACGAGGCGGTCTACAATAAGTCAGCAATACTCTCAGCTATCTCTAGTGAGATAGGAGACAAGTTTGCCACATTGACGTCAGAAGATATTGACGCAATCTTTGATAAGGATGTCAAGCAAATGATTATCGATATGGAGGGTAATATTGTTAAGTCTGAAGAGCTCGCAAATATGGGATATAAGCAAGATGTGACAGCTGAGTCTCTCGATATGGAAAAGGAGATGAAAAAGCCTGAGAAGGACAGACTACTTCCGCTCTATAAATACACTGCACCAAGTGGCGATCTCTACTATATCGTTAGTGTAAGAGGGAAAGGTCTTTGGGATGCAATATGGGGAAATATTGCAATCCGATCTGACATTACCACGATAGCGGGTGTCTCATTTGACCATAAGGCAGAGACACCGGGTCTCGGGGCTGAGATTAAAGATAGTAAGGCTTTCCAAGAACAATTCAAAGGAAAAAAAATCTATGATGATCAAGGTAAGTATACTTCTGTTGCAGTAATAAAAGGTGGTGCAAAAGATCCTGAACATGAAGTAGATGGGATTTCAGGAGCAACAATCACCGCTGATGGAGTCACTGAAATGATGTGGAGAGGGATAGCTTATTATAAGCCTTATCTGAATGAATTAAAGAAATAAACTGCATAATAAAAAACCTATAAACCTATTCAAAATGGCAGACGTAGCAGTAAAAAAGAAAGAAGGCGGAATACAGTTTGGTAAGAATGAGAAGAAGTTATTGACTGATCCTCTGAATGACAACAATCCGATAACAGTGCAGGTACTCGGTATCTGTTCAGCACTTGCGGTAACTACATTGATGAACAAAGCATTAGTAATGTCTATTGCAGTGATTTTCGTGCTTGCCCTCTCTAACTTGTTTACCTCATTACTGAGAAATGCAATACCTAAGCAGGTGAGAATGATTGTACAACTCGTCATCATCGCAACATTAGTTACAGTGGTAGAGCTTGGACTTAAGGCAATTGATTATAATGTCTATAAAGAACTTTCCGTATTTATCGGGTTGATAATCACCAACTGTATCATCATGGGACGATTAGAAGCATTTGCCATGGCTAATAGCCCTTGGAGATCATTCTTAGATGGCATCGGCAACGGGATTGGATATGGAATCATCCTCATTATCGTAGCATTTTTTAGAGAGTTATTGGGTAAGGGTACAGTCTTCGGTTGGAAAGTAATCGGTACAACACCTGATTATCTGATCAATACAACAGATAGCTTTCTATTTGGATGGTATGAAAATAATAACCTCATGGTACTCTTCCCTTCAGCGATGTTTGTGATCGGTATCTTAATCTGGGTGCACAGAGGTATTATCAATAAAAACTTAGTCGACGTATCTTAATTTAGACAATCTAAGAATTACAATATTCACATGGGAGAATTAGTAAATATATTCATAAAATCCGCATTCATTGAGAACTTAGCACTTGCCTACTTCTTAGGAATGTGTTCATACCTTGCCGTATCTAAGTCTGTAAAGACAGCATTTGGTCTTGGTCTAGCGGTCATCTTCGTCCTTGGTATCACGATGCCTATCAACTGGATGATCAATACTTGGTTATTAAGTGACACAGGAATCTTCGGAACAGACTTAACATTTTTGCGATTTATCTTGTTTATAGCAGTAATAGCATCAATGGTACAGCTTGTAGAGATGGTAATTGAGAAGTCATCACCAGCACTCTACAATTCACTTGGTATCTTCCTTCCACTCATAACAGTAAACTGCGCCATTCTTGGTGGTTCACTCTTTATGGTAGCGAAGGAGTACAATTTCTCTGAGTCAGTTGCCTTTGGATTAGGTGGTGGATTTGGTTGGTTCCTTGCTATTATTGGTATTGCAGCCATCAGAGAGAAGATTAGGTACTCCGCAGTTCCTCCAGGATTGAGAGGATTAGGAATGGCCTTTATCTTGACTGGTTTGATGGGGATGGCATTTATGAGTCTTATGGGTATCGACCCTGCAGCATTCCAGTAGTTACCAATAATTATTAATGAATAAGAATACACAATCTATTAAATAAGCTTTTATGTTACTACTTACGTTTTTACCGGTAATCTATGCGGTCATTGTGTTTTGTGTGATTATCACCTTACTTTCAGGGATGTTACTCTACGCAAGAAAGAAGCTTTTACCACAAGGAGAAGTGCAAATCATTGTCAATGGGGACACAGAGAACCCTCTAGTGGTACAGCCAGGAGCAACACTCTTATCAGCACTAGGTGACAGTTCTGTATTCCTTCCGTCAGCATGTGGTGGAGGTGGTACTTGTGCGATGTGTGAGTGTCATGTAGATGCAGGTGGCGGAGACGTCTTACCAACTGAGATGAATCACATGACTAAGAAAGAAGCAGAAGAAGGTCTAAGACTTGCTTGTCAAGTAAAGGTCAGAGAAGATATGGAAATCAGAATACCAGAAGAGATATTTGGTATCAAAAAGTGGGAGTGTGAGGTCGTTTCAAATTATAACGTCGCAACCTTTATCAAAGAGTTTATCGTCAGATTACCTGAAGGCGAGACACTTGATTTTCAAGCTGGAGGGTATATTCAAATAGATGTACCGCCAACAGTAGTAGATTATAAGAAGGATATTGATATTACAGCTCATCCAAAGTACCATGACTCTCCTGACAAGTTTCAGAAGGATTGGGATCAATTTAAACTTTGGGATTTGAAGATGGTCAATGACGAAGAAATCTTTAGAGCATACTCGATGTCTAATCACCCAGCAGAGGGCAATATTGTATCACTTACGATCAGAATAGCAACTCCTCCATTCGATAGAGCTAAAGGAGGGTGGATGGATGTCAATCCAGGTATCTGTTCTTCATATGTCTTTGGATGTAAGCCTGGAGATAAAGTGACTATTTCAGGACCTTATGGAGAGTTCTTTATCAAGCCTACAGAATCAGAAATGTTGTACGTAGGTGGTGGAGCAGGAATGGCCCCTATGCGGTCTCACTTATACCACCTTTTCCATACATTGAAGACTGGAAGGAAGGTTACATTCTTCTATGGTGGTCGGACCAAACAAGAATTGTTTTATGTCGAGGAATTTAGAGAGATAGAGAAGCAGTTCCCTAACTTTAGATTTGCAGTAGCATTAGATAATCCACTTCCTGAAGACAATTGGACACTCAAAGAACATCTCGATGATCCAAATGGTGATGGATTTAAAGGATATGTTCATCAAGTAGTAATTGATGAGTATTTAAGTAAGCACGAAGCGCCGGAAGAGGTGGAGCTTTACTTCTGTGGACCACCTATCATGAATCAATGTGTCATAAAGATGGCCGATGATTGGGGGATACCAGAAGAAAACGTCGCATTTGATGATTTTGGAGGGTAAATAGAAGGCGTTTAATTAACCAACGCCAAACACAATAAATTCGTACAAATACTGTATATTTGCACCAAGTTTTCAATGGGGGACAATAAAATGTCCCCTTTTTTTATATGAAAAATCAAACAATAGAAGAAAAGATAATCGCTCTTGCTGAAGCATTCCTTAATGAAGAATATGCAGGTGAGTACTTTATCGTAAGTCATGATTTTTCGGCGGATAAAGTAGTTCGATTCTACATTGATGGTCATGAAGCAGTGAGTTTTCTAATTTGTAGAAGATTGAGCAGACATCTTGAGTCACATTTAGATGAAAATCTTTGGTTAGGAGAAAAGTATAAATTAGAAGTTTCATCACCAGGTACTGATAGACCTCTTACAGATCCAAGGCAGTTCAAAAAACACATTGGTCGAAAGATTAAGGTGAGAGAAGTCTCTGGAAATACAGAAGAAGGAAAGATGACTAATGTGACAGAAGACAAACTTTATCTAGAGTCAAAAAATAAAAGAGAAGTCCAATTGGACATTGCCAATATTGAGCAAATAAAAATTGAAATAAGTTTTAAATAATGATAACTATACAACTTTCTAAGTCATGAATTTAGTAGAATCATTTTCGGAGTTTAAAGCAGGAAAGAACATTGATAGACCTACAATGGTTAGAGTCTTGGAAGACGTATTTAAGTCTTTAATTCGTAAGAAATTTGGATCGGATGAAAACTTTGATGTCATAGTAAATGACCAAACTGGTGATTTAGAGATGTGGAGAATTAGAGATATTGTCAATGATGGTGAAGTAACAGATGAACTCTCTCAAATTTCTATCTCAGAAGCACTCGCATTTGATGAGGACTATGAAGTAGGAGAGGAGTGCTACGAGCAGTTGCAGTTAGAGGATTTCGGCAGGAGATCAGTTCAGGCTGCAAGACAGACATTGATCTCTAAAGTAATGGAGTTAGCTAAGGATGAAATCTATAAGAGATATTCATCAAGAGTTGGAGAGATGGTACTTGGTGAAGTACACCAAATACTTAAACGTGAGTTCCTAATTGTAGATGACGCCACTGATAATGAGATATTACTACCAAGAAATGAAGCCATCAGGGGAGACTTTTTCCGCAAAGGAGATATGGTCAAAGGTGTGATCAAAAGGGTAGAAATGAAGAATAATAATCCTGTAGTCATTATGTCTAGGACTGATGAAAGATTCCTTGAAAAACTCATGGAGCAGGAAGTGCCAGAGATAGAAGATGGACTCATCACCATCAAGCAAATAGTGAGAATACCTGGCGATAGAGCTAAGGTAGCCGTAGAGTCCTATGATGACAGGATTGATCCAGTAGGAGCTTGTGTAGGAATGAAAGGATCAAGAATACATGGAATCGTAAGAGAGCTTAAAAATGAGAATATTGACATCGTAAATTATACGGCAAATGTTTCTCTTTATATCCAACGATCATTGACACCAGCAAAAGTGACAAGTATCAAGTTGGATGATGAAAAGAAAACTGCTGCAGTCTTCCTTCAACCTGATCAAGTGTCACTTGCAATTGGTAGAGGAGGATCAAATATTAAGTTGGCAAGTAAGTTGACTGGATACGAAATCGATGTCTATAGAGATACAGATGACGAAACAGAATTTGAAGATGTAGATCTTGACGAATTTGCGGATGAAATCGAAGGATGGATCCTCGAACAACTTAAAGGAATCGGATGTGATACCGCTAAGAGTGTGCTCGAGTTGAGTATACCTGAGTTGATCAGACGTACAGATTTAGAAGAAGAAACAATTTCAGAAGTCTTAAAAGTTTTAGCTTCTGAGTTTGAAGAAAATTAAATAATTTGAAGTTGTGGATTTAATGAGAATTAGAAATCCACTATATTGGTAATATTAAACAACTGAATGGCCCAACGTCTAGCTAAAATAGCAAGAGAATTAAATGTAGGAATTTCTACAATCGTTGAATACCTTGCGGAAAAAGGATTCACTGTAGAAAGTAAACCTACGGCTAAGATCACTGATGAGATGCATAATGCTCTCTTGGAAAAGTATAGCCTGTCTAAATCTATCAAAGAGAAGGCAGACCAGATAGTCATTGGTACTAGGATACCACCTAAGCCAGGTGACCTCACTTTACCGGATTTTAGTAATATTACGCCTCCACCACCACCTCCACCACCGGTCTCCGATCCAGTAATCGAGGAAAAAGTAGAAGAGGAGGAAGTAGTTGAACCTACAGTTCCAGATCCAGTTCCAGATCCAATACCTGAGCCAAAGAAAGAAGAAGATGTCCCAGAAGTAATAGCTGTGAATCCTCCAAAAGTTGAAGCAGAAGTTGAAGGAGCAGCAGAAACAGAAGGAGAAGTAGGAGGAGAAGGAGAAGCACCAGAAGAAAAGGATCGTGGACTTAAAGTATTAGGGACTATCGATCTAGATGGTCAAAAGATACAAGAAGACAAAAGAAAAAAGAAGGCAATCGAAAACGCTAAAGTTGAAAAGCAAAAGCGAAAAGATGATAAGAGTAAACCAGCCGATACACCACCTGCCAAAACTACAGAACCAGATGTTGAAGAGCCTCAAGTAGCAGCTAAAAGTGATACAGCTGAGAAGAAAGCAGATAGTGAGCCTAAACCTGATTCTGTAATCAGAGTTAAGTCCCCTACACTAAAGGGTCTTAAGATTATGGGCAAGATTGACCCATCTAAACTGAAGGAGAAAAAGCCAGAATCAAAACCAGCAGCTAACGATAGAGGCAAAAGAAAAAGAACTCGTAAAAAAGTTAATACTGGAAACTTTAGAGGCGGCAATAGAGACCAGAATAAAGGTAAGAAGAAGAAGGACGAAGTAACTGTCGTATCACAAAAAGAAATCGAAGAAAAGATCAAAGCTACTATGGCTAGGATCTCAGGTGGAGGTGGTAAGAAGAAGAGACAAAAAATAAGAAGAGATTCAAGAGAGCAAAAAAGAGAGAAACAAGAACTCAGAGAAGAATCAGTTGACACTAGCGTAATCAAAGTAACTGAGTTTATCTCAGTGTCTGAGTTAGCAAGTATCATGGGTGTCTCAGTCTCAGAGGTAATTACAAAATGTATGACCCTCGGTGTGATTGTGTCAATCAACCAAAGGCTTGATGCTGAAATTATCGAACTTGTAGCGGGTGAATTTGAACTTGAAGTAGAATTTATCGATGCAGAGTCTGAAGAGATTCAGGAAGAAGAAATCATTGATGATCCTGCTGATCTTGTCGAAAGAGCACCGATTGTCACTGTGATGGGACATGTCGATCACGGTAAGACTTCACTCCTCGATTATATCCGAAATGCTAAGGTTGCATCTGGTGAGGCTGGAGGTATCACACAGCATATTGGAGCTTATGAAGTTTCTGTTGGTGAGGCAAATAAAAAAATCACCTTCTTAGATACTCCTGGTCACGAGGCCTTTACAGCCATGAGAGCTAGGGGTGCCAAAGTAACGGATGTGGTAGTGATCATTATCGCCGCTGATGATAGAATCATGCCACAAACAAAAGAAGCAATCTCACATGCTCAGGCAGCTGGTGTACCGATGATATTCGCTATCAATAAGATAGATAAGGATGGAGCCAACCCAGAAAGAATCAAACAAGAACTTTCAGAAATGAACCTCCTTGTCGAAGAGTGGGGTGGTAAGTTCCAATCACAAGATATTTCGGCTAAATCAGGAACAAATATCCCTGAACTCTTAGAAAAAATCTTACTCGAATCAGAAGTTCTTGACCTCAAAGCAAATCCAAAACGGGATGCAATAGGTGCAGTATTAGAGGCATCACTTGATAAGGGTAGAGGTTATGTCACTAAGGTACTCATCGAGAATGGTACACTAGAAATAGGAGATGCTATCTCTGCTGGATCTCACTCAGGTAAGGTCAAGGCAATGTTTAACGACAGAGGACAAAAAATAAAGACTGCTGGCCCAGCGACACCAGTACTGATCTTAGGTATCAACGGAGCACCACAAGCAGGAGAAAAACTCAAAGTATTCGAAAGTGAGCAAGAAGCTAAGGCCACTGCACTCAGAAGAGAACGCATAGAAAGAGAACAATCTAACAGAGCCAATAAGCGTATTAGTCTCGATGAGATTGGTAGACGTCTAGCTCTTGGGACATTTAAAGAACTCAATCTTATCGTCAAAGGTGATGTGGATGGATCTATCGAAGCATTGAGTGATTCACTTATCAAGTTGAGCCAAGAAACAGTACAGGTTAATGTTATCCATAAGGCAGTAGGTCAGATCATTGAATCAGATGTACTCCTCGCATCGGCATCAGATGCCATCATAGTTGGATTCCAAGTAAGACCTTCACTCAGTGCTCGTCATCTTTCTGAAAAGGAAGGAGTACAGATTAAGACTTACTCTATCATCTACGAAGCAATTGAAGAGATCAAGCTAGCCATAGAAGGAATGCTTGATACCATCAAGGAAGAGAAAGCAGTCTGTCAAGTCGAAGTCAGAGAGACATACAAAATCTCGAAGATAGGAACAATTGCAGGTTGCTATGTTCAAGATGGTAAGCTGACTCGTAATACTAAGATTAGGTTGATCAGAGATGGTATCGTTGTCTATCCAATCAAAGAAGGTGTAATAGGTGAATTAACATCACTTAAGCGATACAAGGATGACGTCAAAGAAGTCGCGAAAAATATGGAGTGTGGTCTGACGATCAAAAACTTCAACGATATCAAAGTGGGTGACTTCATTGAAGGTTATGAGATAGTCGAAACGAAGCAGACTATAAAGTAACTCCTACTCCCTCTTTTATTGACACATTATTGACTGCCTACTATGGCTGTAAATCAGCACCTTCAAGAAGTCAAACAGATATTGGATAAGCTCTATACACAAGAGCATACCTTCTCCTTTCTAGATGATGATCCAGTACAGATTCCCCGTCGTTATCAGACTCTCCAAGACAAAGAGTTAGTAGGGTTCTGGGTAGCCATGCTTGCCTGGGGTCAGCGGAAGACTATCATCAATAAGTCAAATGCCTTGTTTGACATTATGGGAGGTTCACCCTATGACTTCATTGTCAATCTCAATGACGAAAAACGTCAACTTTTCAAACATTGGAAGCATCGAACATTTAATGAAACTGATACCTTGTACTTCTTAGAGTACTTCTATCAATATTATCAAGAGCATGAGTCACTTGAGACAGCCTTCCTCCTCGCAGGTGATAAGTTTGATGCGAAAGAATCTCTGGTACAGTTTCACAATCAATTTTTTGCCCATTCATTTGCACCTCAGCGAACTCGTAAACATGTGGCAACACCAGCTCGACAGTCTGCTTGTAAGCGGATTAATCTCTTCTTGAAGTGGATGGTGAGGCAGGATGAGAGGTCTGGTGATCTGGGCATCTGGAAACAAATTCCACGGTCTCAACTGATGATTCCAGTAGATGTGCACGTAATGAAGACTGCAGTCTCTCTCGGTATCACAAATGAGCAGCCCGTAAAATGGAAGGTCGCAGAAGAGGTTACTCAGATCCTTCGATTATTTGATAAGGATGATCCAGTCAAATATGATTACCCACTCTTTGTTTATTCTCGGTATGCTGATGAGATTGACTACCAATTTTAGGAGTTGACAGCATATTTTACAGTCAGTTATAATCCTTGCAGGAATATCTATGATAAGCATCTTTGGCTTTTAATATGATTATGATATAATCAAAATAATATATCTGTCTAAATATTTATGGTAGTTATTGTCTTAAGAGATAAGTTTTTTAATTCTAATCTAGACGCATTGATAACATTTGCTTAACTTTAGTCCTGCTCCCAGCAAAATTAAGTTAAGAGAATGAAGAATTTAGTCGTAGTACTAGCCATAGTCGCTAGTTTTTTGAGTTATACTCCAATCAATGGTCAAGGTCTACTAGATCCAGAGCAGTTTCCTGCTTGTACAGAGAATCCTGATAATGTCTTTTGTGACATGAATGAATTGAATGGATTTGATGAATCTATGTTTACAACAGATGACACTACAGATGGACCTAATCCTTTGTGTAATGGTAGTGGAGGACAGCATAATACCTCTTGGTTTGGATTTGTAGCAGGACTTACTGATTTGTCTTTGACATTGGATTTGTTCAATTGTGAAGTAGCAGACTGCAATGGAACGGACTGCTGGGGTGTCCAGATTGGTGTCTGGGATGGATGTGATTTTAATTCAGATAATTGTCTCCAAGGTGAGGTAGATTGCCCAGGTGTTCCAGTTGGTAATAATGTTGTTTATGATGCTGTCCAAAATACTTACGCTTATACAGTTAATTTTGATTTGACAGGATTAACGGTTGGAGAGGACTACTTTGTGTTTCTAGATGGCTGTGCAGGAAGTGTTTGCGATTATCAAGTATTTATTAATTCGTCAGCACCTGCAACGATTCCAGATTTTCAAACGACTGATGGGATTCAGTGTACAGCAGATTGCAGTGTGTCTGGTAATCAGATGACTACTTGCCTTGGAGCAGAGCTTGAGTTTGAAGCGTATCAAGCTGATGGAAGTCTTTATGATTTAAATATTGATTATACATGGGTGATTGACCCACCTAATACATCACCCTTCCAATTTAATATTGATGATGCAACAACCTTTGATTATATCTTTGACCAAGTTGGAACATATACACTATGCTTAAGTAGTGAAATAGCCTGTGATGACAGTAATGAGACATGCATAACGATTGATGTCGCTCCGTTAGTGGATGAAGACTTTGGAGATATTATTATCTGTGAAGATGTACTGACCAATGGCGTTAATCAAAATCTATTAAATAGTGACTATGATGGATCAACTGCACCTGGTACCCTAATCGGTGGACTAGATTTAAATGGTGACGGTCAGTTTGGAATTCAAGCTAATCTTGACATATTTGGTCCAGGTGCTCAGAGTAATCAAATTGTAGATGATTTGGGATGTTTCTATCAAGAAAATTTCAATATCGTTCAAGTTGATAATGAAGAAGACATAGAGGTAGTAACTTACTTCTGTAATACTGATATGGTTGTATTGCCAGGCAACCCAAATGTGATTATTGATGAATTTTATGATGATGACGAAATAGAGTATACTGCTGCGAATGGTTGTACTGCTCTCTATCTCGTTACAGCATGGGAGTTAGAAGTTTTAGATTATTTGATACAGCAAGGGCCTTGTACGGCTTCTGGTATTCAAATTTTCTTTGAAGAAACTTCAATACTTCTTGAGGATATTACATTAGATGAATTCACTGATGCTGGTGGCACATTTACTTGGATTTGGACTCGTAATGGTATCCCTATTACTGGGACTGACAACCTTCCTTCATACACAGTGCCATTTGGTGACAACAGCAGTTTTTCTGTTTTAATCACCATAAATATCATTGACCCGTGGGGAGTTGAAAATGGTGGTGATGGCATAGTTATGTGTCCACAACCAAATATTGTGTCACCAACTGGTATCATGGTAGATGCTGCATTATCTTCTCCTGTTGTTAGTACAATATTTTCAGGTTTAGCTTGTCCTGAAGACAGCATGGCGGTAAATATCGGTTTGGATATTTTAGGTTTCGATTCAGCTCCTGGAGAATTTACAATTAATTGGAGTTTACCAAGTGATGTTGTAGTAGTAAGTGGTGGCACAACTTCTGATGCTAACGTAGTACTCGATTACAGTGGGACTCTTGATAACACAATTTCAAATGAAGTATGTTTTCAAGTTGTCAATACTGCATGTCCTGCTAATCCATATGACGATTGCGTTCAAGTTTCTTTTGCGCCTGATGATGCACCTGTATTAGACTTAGTCGGAGTAGCTTGTCCAGGAGGTACTTTTGAGTTATTAGGCAATGGTGTCAATAGTACATTTACTAATATTGA
>Ga0114957_1001552_pt1 | contig 24592 bp, 19 predicted proteins | sample BantaG_FD_87175 | JGI IMG/M metagenome (GOLD analysis project Ga0114957, IMG submission 87175) | Marine algal microbial communities from Bantry Bay, Ireland - BantryBay_4 metaG | ecosystem: Host-associated > Algae > Red algae > Unclassified | place: Bantry Bay, Ireland | collected 2014-11-21 | reverse complement strand
TATTTTTTGTCTGTTGTTTTTAAAAAATGATTGCATAGCCGAGTTACGGAATTATTTTTTAAAGGCAACAGGCGGAAAATAATCCGCTCCTATTCGACACGATTAACTTGATTGACTACTTAGCACTTAGTTTGATAATAATCGGTTTTGGAAAGCCGAGCTATATTAATGACTTGAAAAAAAAAAAACTAACTTCATTTTCATATATTCGCTAATCAAAAAAACTGTTTCTAATCAAAAATAATCTAACCTAAATTTTTATTGATCGTTTTCAAATACAACATTACAAAATGAAAAAACATTTTATCTATTTCTTATTTACTGCAATGGCGTTACTTGTTTTTACGCCAAATTCTGAAGGTCAAATATTTAGAAAAGGAAAAAATAAGAAAAAAAACTCCATCACTAAACCAAAGAAAAAAGACAAAGACAGCAAGGTAAAACCTTACAAAGAAGTCATTACTAAAAAAGCCATTTCAGATAAAGGGCTTTTCACCGTTCACAAAGTAGGAAGCAAAAATTACTTTGAAATTCCGAAAGAAATTTTAGAAAAAGAAATTTTAATTGTTAGTCGGATTTCTGGTTTTGTCAAAAACTTAAACTTTGGTGGCGCAGGTGTCAAGTCTAAACCTCAACAAGTTATTCGATGGCAAAAAAAAGATGATAAGATTTTGTTGAGATCGGTTAGTTATAATAGTGTAGCCAGCGAAGATGATCCAATTTATGAATCGGTGAGAAATAATAATTTCGAGCCTATCGTCGCAGCTTTCGATTTAGCTGCTTATGGTAAAGATTCTTCTACTTATGTTTTCGAGGTATCGGCATTTTTCACCAAAGACATTCCGATGATAGGAGCAGTTAGCAAAGGGCAACGAAAACAATTTGGAATCAAAGGATTGGATGACAAAAGAAGTTTGATTTCTAGCATGAAAGCATTTCCTCAAAATGTAGAAGTTCGCCACATCCTTACTTACAAAGGAGATAAATTACCTGACAATAATATTACGCAAACCATGTCGGTGGAAATGAATCAATCATTTATTATTCTTCCTGACGAACCGATGCAATCTCGATATTATGATGAGCGAGTTGGTTATTTTTCTATCCGACAAACTGATTATAGTTCTGAATCTCACTTTACGGAAACGAAACAATATATCACTAGATGGCGATTGGAACCTACAGATATGGAGGCTTATAAAAGAGGAGAAGTAGTTGCTCCCAAAAAACAAATCGTTTATTACATTGATCCTGCGACTCCGACCAAATGGGTGCCGTATATCATTCAGGGCATTAATGATTGGCAACCAGCATTTGAAAAGGCTGGATTTAAAGAAGCGATTGTTGGAAAAATTGCGCCTACTCCAGAAGAAGATGCTGACTGGAGTCCAGAGGATACTCGTTATTCGGTATTGAGATATGTTTCGACAGATATTCAAAATGCGATGGGGCCACATGTTCATGATCCGAGGACTGGAGAAATTTTAGAAAGTGATATTATTTGGTATCACAACATTCAAAAATTATTGCGGAACTGGTTTATGACTCAAACTGCTGCTGCAAATCCTGCGGCGCAAAAAGTAAAATTTAGCGATGAGTTGATGGGACAATTAATTCGATTTGTAGCGGCGCATGAAGTTGGACATACTTTAGGATTACCTCATAATATGGGGTCGAGTGTTGCTTACTCGATTGATTCTTTGCGGTCGCCAACTTTTACTGCTACGCATGGAACTGCTCCTTCGATTATGGATTATGCTCGATTCAATCATGTTGCACAGCCAGGAGATGGAGTGACTAATTTTTATCCGATGATTGGTGAGTATGATGTTTGGTCGATCATCTATGGTTACAAATTAATTCCTGATGCTAAGTCAGCAGAAGAAGAACGAGCTACTCTAAATAAGTGGATCAAGGAACGAGCCGACAATCCAGTTTATAGATTTGGAAGTCAAAAAAGAAATACATTTGATCCAACTGCTCAGACGGAAGACTTAGGAAATAATGCGATTGAATCAGGAAATTTAGGGATCGAAAATCTAAAGCGAATCGTTCCTAAATTAGTTCAATGGTCAGAAAATGCAGGAGAAGGAAATGATTACGATCAATTGGCAGAAATGTATGGTGCAGTTTATGGTCAGATGGGAAAATACTTGCGACATGTCGTTACTAATATTGGTGGCATAATCCAGATGTCAAAAACCACGGAACAAAAAGGACCAGTCTTTTTTCCAGTTACTAAAGATCACCAAATGGCTGCGATGAAATTCTTGGATGAACAAATTTGGCAAACACCAAAATGGTTATTGGACAAAGATATTTTACAAAAAATTGCTCCAACTGGTGCAACCGATAGAATGAGTAGTATGCAAGGCCGAGTGTTAAATCAAATGTTTGATACGGATAGATTGAAAAGATTAGATGAGGCAGAAGCAATGGCTCGAAAGTCTCATGAAGTTTTTAGTTTGTTGGATCTTTTCGCATATTCAAAGAGTGCGATTTTTAGAGAAGTTTATACGGCAAAAGAAATCGATGGATTTAGAAGAAACTTGCAGAGAGCTTATGTCAACAAAATGGCAAAGATCATGAAAATGGAAGATAGCAGATATGATAAAACTAATATTAAAGCTATTTGTAGAGGAAATTTAAAAGTGTTGAAAACAGAAATCCTAAGTGCGATTCCAAAATCTACTGATACTTTTACAAAATATCATTTAGAAGATTTGGTGGAAAGAATTAATCAAATTCTTGATCCGAAGTAAGTATTTTAGTTCTTAACTCACACTACTCACAAGGTGACTTCGAGTCACCTTGTGAGTAACCTCTCACACCCAACAAGCTCTTAATTCTTTCCAATCCATTTTTTTTTGTTATTATTGTTTTAGAAAAATTTGATAAAAAATATGGATAAAACACTAGATGGACATTTGATTGAAAAATCGGAAGAAGACAATTTCGAATTTTATCGAAGTTTTCAATTTCAAGAAGATGCCCAACCTTTCATTGATCTTTTAAAAGAGAATGATGTTCCTTACAAATTTGATGGCTCCGAAACAATCATTACGGAAGCCATTGTTGGTAGTTCAAATTATCCAAAGTTTGTTATAAAAATTTTACGAAGTGATTTTGCCTTTGCCAATTCTATTATCGAAAAAGAGGTTTTAACAAATTCAGCAGACTTTCATGAGCATTATTTAAATGATTTTACGGATCATGAGTTATTGGCTATTTTGAGAAAACCTGACCAGTCATCCATCGAAGATATTACCATCACCAAAGAATTATTGAAACGAAGAGGTATTCCGATTGATCCTTCTGCGTTGGTGGAAATGAAGCAAGAAAGATTGAGTGAATTACAAAAAGGGAAAAGCGAAAATATGGGTTGGATGCTGCTGTCATTTTTGCTCTTAATTGCAGCAAGTATATTTTTCAATATGTTTTTTATCATCGGAACGATTGGATTAACTTGGCATTATTGGAAAGATAAAAGTGCAGATATTGATGGTAATAAATTTTATACTTACAACGAAAAAACTAGAAAAAATGGAATTACCTTTGGCATTCTAAGCATAGCTTTGACCATATTTATAGGCGTAGCATTTGCTTATTTTTTAGTTAATATTGATTTATATTAGAAAAATATTCAATACTTTAAATTTATCCTAACTTCTTTTTTTTATTTAAAAACATACAAATATGAAATTATTAACACTCCTCAGTTTTTGTGTAATTTTATTTACTGCTTGCCCAAAAGTAAGTAATCAACCAACTTATAATTTAGGTGAATCGATCATGGTTCCAATCAATCAACCCATCCAAGTAGGAACGGAGAAAATAAATATATTATTTACGAATGTGCAAGAAGGTCGATGTCCATCAGGGACAGATTGTATGCAAGCTGGAAAGGCAAAATTAAGTATGAACTTTGGGATAGGAGATTCAGTTTCAGCCATTAACTTGGAAGCAAAAGGCCTCTGCACAGATGAATCTGGAAAATGTGGAAGCACCACAAATGTAAATGGTTATACTATCAAACTACTTTATCTCTACCCATATCCTTCCGCAGAAAATAATGGAAAACGAGACTACAAAGCAAAAATAATGATCACTAAATAACGGTTAACTGTTAACGGTGAATGATTAACACCACTATGTAATCCCAATGTGGTGTTAATCATTCACAGTTAACCATTAAGCATTAATTTACCCTTGTTTTTTTCGTTCCACGATTTCTCCATTTTTGTAAACATAGTCTATCGATATCGTTCCATCTTCTTTGTAATATCGATAAACTCCGTTTTGGACTCCATTGTCAAATTCAATTTCCTCTTTTATTTGACCATCTTTTCCAGTTTTATGAAAGGTTTTACTGAAGCCATGGAGTTTTCCATTTTTATAATCTTGCTCAATTTCTCTTCTTGAAAAATTGTAAGTGATCCATTTTCCATGTTTTACATCATTAGAAAATGATCCAATGGTTTTCACTCGATTACTTTTTTCCGCTTCCAAATATACACCTTCTTTTTTCCCAGCTACATAATTAGTTATGGTGTGAACAGTCAGGTTATCATTTGGATGGTAAGTTGTCCAAGTACCTATTTTTCTTCCATTTGAAACAAAACCATCTTCAATCAATTGACCAGTTTGCGCATTTTTCTTAGTTGCTTTTTCTATCGCTGAACCTGAGATTTTAGCTATTTCGTAGCCCGTAAAATCTCCAGTTGTGGCTACTGTTGCGACTGGTTCAGCTGGTTCTCCGCAAGCAAAAAATAAAACAGTTGTCATTAGTAAAATAAAATTTTTCATACGATCCAATTGTTATTTTTGTAAAATGAATGAATAGAATAAAGTCTATGTGAATTAATTTCAAATTAATTCACAAATTTAAAAGAATTGATTTTTTTTCCAAAATTGAAATTATAAATGAATGATTAATTTAATATTTTATTTTAAAAAGATGCTTCGATATGATTTTATCTAGTTTACTTTGAGCAATTTTGCGGAAGAGTTTTTACAGCAAAGAAAGGTTCTTAAGGATAAGGTTTAAGAAACGCTGTTTTAGGCACTTTCTATCTTCAAGTTTCTCAAACTACATAAAGTAATCTAAAGCCAGGAGGTTTCCGATTAAGATCAACACATTCATTAAAATTTAAATAATAGAAACAAACAATATATAATAGCGTTAAAATCAAATGTTTATAAGTGCGATTTAATTAGCATAGTTTTTGGAACTCGTTCATACATGAGTCAAAATTAACATTTGTCCTCAATAAACCTACTGGTAATCACTTAATCGTTTAACAAACATTTTAAAAAACGGACAGCATGAAGTCGAACTTCCCAAAGCAGAAATTATTAACCTTTGTGGTAATATTGAATTTATTTTGCTTTTTTTCCAACATATCTTTTGCCAACGTCGATACCATTTATACCTCTATTCCAAATGGTCAATTTGGAACAAGTTGTGTAGATTTAAATTCCTTTCCAGGAACAATCCAAACGATCAATAATCTTTGCCCAAGTCAAAGTGGTGTATATGCCAATTTTTCTATTCCAGCAGATGTTTCCTTAGGATGTATTAATTATTTTGGTTTAGCATTAGGACAATCCGAAGGTTGTTTTGAAATTTGTGATGATCTTTTCAATTGTGATACCGTTCATATTTTTCTCAACACATTACCCGTTCCTTTGAGTTTAGTTTGCGACACTTTGGTTGGTCCCGAATTGATCAATGCAAGTATTTCAGATTGTGGAGCGATGGCAGCAATTTGTCTTCCGATAAGTTTTGATATATATAATTCACTTGAAGTTTATGACAATGGAGTGCTTTATGCCAATCTGGAAAATGCTTGTAATATGGATACGACCGTAGCTTATAGTTATAATAATTTATTTGGACAAGGCGGAACCGGGCCATACTTTTTGGATTCATGGACGATCAATGGAAATGAATATTCAGGCGAATTTGCAGACATGCAAGGACTCTTAGATTCCATGAATCTTTGGGATACTTTGGGCATTTGGGCCTTTGATACCATTGTTCCATTTACCATTTTAGGAGGTTTTAGTGATAACATTTATGGGTCAATCATTGCGTCCAAACCAGGTGTGATAAACTCCACTTCGATATTGGGAGCTAATTTTAGTTTGACCCCACTTGGAAGTGAAATTTATTTAGCACAAGGGTCGCACTTGATTACTTTAGTTGATACAGCAACGGCCTGTATAGACTCCGTTTTGATCACCGTAGCTTGTTTGCAAAATGATTATTTATCCTTGACTACGTATTTGAATATCTCAGGAAGTGTCTGTGTGGACACAAGTGATTTGATTGGTAATTTTGCCACACTTGAAAATGTTTGCAATGACTCAGGAATTGGTCTAGATATATTTCCTAATGATGTCTGTGTTGATTGGGAAACCTTAGCAGCAGGCCCTCAACAAATTTGCTTGATGGCTTGTGATGATTTAGGATTTTGTGATACTACCTTTATCTCATTTGTTGTCCTCGATCCTCAAAATGATACCATTGATGTAATTATGTCAGAAGATGATTCGCGATATCTTTGCATTGATTCGACAGAACTATTTGGAGAAATAAATAACTATGCTCTTGCTTCCGAACCAACTTTGACGACTTTGAATTTAGATACTGTTGACTTCTGTTTGGAAATCGTCAGTACTACTCATGGAAGTGAAATTGCTTGTGTAGTGATCTGTGATAATCAAGGAGGATGCGATACGACTTGTTTTAATATCCTTGTCGAAGATAGTAGTATAGGATTACCCATTGCGATTGATGATGCAGATACAACTGCTTTTAATACACCATTTTTTATTGACTTTTTGGCGAATGATAGTTTCGGTTTAACAGATACTATTTCAATTGTTACTTCACCTCAACATGGAGTTTTAATCTTAGATTCGCTTGGTAATTATTCTTACAATCCAGATGAAGGAACTTGTGGAAATGATATTTTTACTTACCAAATATGCAATGCAGTAGGATGTGTTCAAGCCACAGTTTCCATTTATGTAGCCTGTGAGCAAGTAGTTGTTTTTGGTGGATTTTCACCGAACGGAGATGACGTCAATGATTTTTTCACCATTCGAGGATTGGAAGGACATCCTACCAATCTAGTAAAAGTTTTTAACCGTTGGGGAAATCTTATCTTTGAAGAAGAAAGCTATCAAAACGACTGGAATGGATCATGGAATGGAGGACGACTTCCGCAAGGTACTTACTTTTACTACGTAGAATTAAATGATGCCGCTTCCACCAAATTATCAGGTTCGGTTTATATCGCTTACTAAAAAATTGTAAGTCGGGTTTCCAAACCCGATTTTTTTCAATAATATTATTAATTAAAAGCTCTACTTCCAACTACTTGGAAGTAGGGCTTTTTTTGGAAAAAAAATTACACAAGACACTTATTTTTCTTAATTTCGAAGTTATAATGGAGTTAGTAAATAGGGCAATCGCGTGAAAAACTCCACTCTTGTTTTAATGTGTATAATTATACAGGTGTTCCTAATGTTGTTGATTCCAATATATTTCAAATGTAGAATGAATGACCAATTGTTGATGTTTTTCATATACACATAAACTTGTGTACCTAAACACAAGAAGCGGAAGCTTTTATGCGATTGCCCTGAGGTAGTAAAATGACTTATTCTAGAAAAAATCTTCATTTAGTAAAATCAAAAATAATATATAATGAAAAATATCCATCATAAATTAATGATCCTTCTTTTAGTTGCCGTCACTTTTCCAAATCAAGTTTTCTCACAAGACAACTTAACTAGTGAACCAAGTTATGAGGTGAATAAAGTATATCCATACATTTCTGTTTCAGAAGCAAAACTAAAAGAGGCTCAAAATTTATCTGACCTAAACTTTAAATATAAATCATCTTGGGTTAGTGAATATATTTCAGTCGAAATTTCAACTATTCAAAATGGAAAAGTAATCAAGACTTTGAGTAAAAATGATCAATTAACTCAAAAGCAAAAAGATCATTTAATTAAAGCTGATAGGAATACAGCAGTTTTTGTTTTAGTCAATTACATACCTGAGAATAATTTAAAAAATAAAGAGCTTAGAAAAATGGATTTTACATTTTCTATTGATCCTCAAAATGATGCAAAATTTTCTGATGGACAAAAAGAACTAAAACAATATTTGAAGCAAGCAATGATGGATAAAATTCCTGATGACATTTTTAAGAATTATGATTTGGCAGCCGTAAAATTTACAGTTAGTGAAGAAGGGAAAATAACTAATGCTCATGTTGTCGAATCATCTAAGGATGAAAAAACAGATGAATTATTATTGGCAACCATTCAAAATATGACAGACTGGCAACCAGCTAAATATTCAAATGGTCTTCCAACAAAACAGGACTTTGTATTGACCGTTGGAAATATGGAAAGCTGTGTGGTTAATCTTTTAAGTATTCGACGATATAAATAAATGTGAGAGTATCGTATCATAGACTAAAGACAGCCTATGGTAATCCACAAAAAATTAATAAGATTAGGCTCCCAGCCAGTCTCTGTAAAAATGCACTTTATAGTATTGAAAGCTAGATTTTTATTTTACATTTGCACTAAATTCTAAAAATTAGTTGCACTATGAACCTTTTTTCCTTTCTAATGTTAAAGCTATCATTATTATGATAGATAAATTTTTAAAAATAAATTTTCCTATAAATTCTCTAATGCCTCGGCTAGGTAAAACCAGCAAGATGTTAAGGATGTTTATGAAAATTAATTTCCAAGATCATGGTTTTGACTTAACGCATGAGCAGTTTGTTTTAATCGCTCACTTGTATCATGAAGATGGTATTAATCAAAAAGATTTAGCTTTTATAACTGATAGAAATAAAGGGTCATTGGCACGTTTGGTGAGTACCACAGAGAAAAAAAATCTAGTAGCTAGAATCCCATCGACAGAAGATAAACGGGTAAATCAAATTTATTTGACCAAACAAGGAAGATGTGTTTTTGAAAAATTAAAACCTGTTTTAGATGAGTGCGAAGCAAAAGTAAAAAAAGGGTTAACCCAAAAGGAAGTAAAAACAATGATTACTATTTTAGAGAAAATACAAAATAATATCTCAAAATAAACAATAAGTTGCAGCTGCAACTTTCTAATCAGTATTGTCAAAGAACCAAAAAAGTTTTAGTCAATAAACATAACGAGAACACTTCTTAAATTTTTAAATTTATGGAACGACCAATTTTAAGACAAATCATTATCAGCCTAGTTGGCATTTTAATTATCGCCGCAGGTTTTTTTGGAAAACAAAAAATGGCTGCTAACAAAAAGCCAGAACCTGAAAAAGAGGTTCGAGCCATCCCCGCTGTTTTTACTCAAAAAGTAAAAAATGGAAGTTCACCCATCTCGATTACAGCTAGTGGAAATTTATCAGCGAGAGATCGAATTGAAATTTTTTCTGAGGTGCAAGGAATTTTTGACTTTAGTTCTAATCAATTTAAGCCAGGCGTTTATTATAAAAAAGGTGCTGTTTTGATGCGACTAAATAGTGATGAATTTCGCGCCAATTTACGTGCGCAGAAAAGTACCCTCTACAATCAAATAGTTGCTTTACTTCCCGACCTACGGTTTGATTATCCTGACGCTTTCCAAAAATGGCAAGACTATGTGACTTCTTTTGATGTAGAACAAATATTGAAACCGTTGCCTCAATCAACTAGTGACAAAGAGAAATTATTTATCGCTGGAAGAAATATTAATTCGACTTGGTTCAATGTCAAAAACATCGAAGAGCGTTTGACAAAATATACTATTTACGCGCCATTCAATGGAGTGCTGACCGAAGCAAATATTGATAAAGGTGCATTAGTTCGGGCAGGTCAAAAGTTAGGTGAGTTTATCAGTCCCAATATTTATGAATTAGAAGTGGCCGTCAATTCAAGTTACGCTGATTTGCTCAAAACGGGAAATTCGGTTACGCTCAATAATATTGAAAGAACTAAAACTTGGAATGGAAAAGTCAATCGACTCAATAGTTTGATTGATCCAAATACTCAAACGATTCAAGCATTCATTCGAGTAAGTGGAAAAGGCTTGCGAGAGGGCATGTATCTCGAAGCAGATTTGACGGCGAAGAATGAAGAAAATACATTTGAAGTTTCTAGAAAATTAATCACCGACAATAATAAACTTTTTGTCTTAGAGAATGAAAAGTTAGTTTTAAAAGAAATTGATCCCGTGCATTTTACAGAAAAAACGGTGGTAGTTAGAGGTCTTGCAGATGGAACTGAAATATTGGAAAGGATGCTGCCAGGAGCATATGAAGGAATGACGGTGAAACGTTTTGAAAAGTAAAATAGGGTACTGTACTGTAGAGAAAAGGTATGCCTTTTCTCTACAGTACCATGGTGAAAAAATCAAAAACAAATATGAGAAACTTCCTTTCTTTTTTTATAAAATATCCTGTTGCTGTAAACGTCATCATGCTTTCTGTGGCGATTTTTGGCTACTTAGGTTTGCAGGAAACCAAATCATCTTTCTTTCCGCTCGATGATTCCAAGCTCATTTTTATCAATATTGTTTATCCTGGCGCATCCCCTGCGGAGATTGAAGAAGGAGTCGTTTTAAAAATTGAAGACAACCTTCGAGGACTCGTGAATATTGATCGGGTGACATCTGCTTCCCAAGAAAATGCGGCTACGATTACCGTTGAGATTGAAGAAGGTGCGGAAATTGATATTGTATTGGCAAATGTAAAAAATGCAGTTGACCGAGTGCCATCTTTCCCTGTGGACATGGAACCTCCAGTCATTTCCAAACAAGAAAATATTAATCGTGCGATTGTTTTTACGGTTAGTGGGGAAGGAGTTCCGCTAAAAACTTTGAAGGATGTTTCTCGAAAAGTAGAAGATGATATTCGAGCGATCCCTGGTATTTCACAAGTTGAATTGAGTGGATTTCCAAGTGAAGAAATTGAGATTGCGGTGCGTGAAAATGATTTGCGAGCCTTCAATCTAACTTTTGCAGAAGTGGCTGCTGCGGTCAGAAATTCCAATTTGATTACCACAGGTGGAAATATAAAAACAGAAACAGAAGAGTATTTGATTCGAGCAAATAACCGATCTTATTTTGGAAGTGAATTAGATTTTATTATTGTAAAAGCAAGTTCGTCGGGACAAGTTATTCGATTAAAAGATGTGGCAGAAGTTCGAGATAGATGGTCTGAAGTACCTGACCGAATTAGTTTTAATGGCAACTCAGCGGTGCAACTGTCTGTAAGTACGACCAACAACGAAGACCTTCTATATGCAACGGATAAAATCAAAGAATACATTATTGGTTTTAATGAAAAAAATGATGTACTTAAATTAAGTATCAGTAATGATTCGTCAGTTGCTTTGAATGCTCGGCAAAAATTATTGGTAGATAATGGGGTGATTGGGATTCTGCTTGTCTTAGTTTTTCTTTCGATTTTTCTAAAACCAAGTATTGCATTTTGGGTAGCAATAGGATTACCATTTTCGTTTTTGGGACTATTTATTTTTGCTCCAAGTTTTATGACGATCAATGTGATTTCTCTCTTTGGGATGATTATCGTGATTGGGATTTTGGTAGATGATGGAATTGTGATTGCCGAAAATATCTACGATCAATATGAACAAGGAAAGTCGAGAGTCCAAGCTGCTATTGATGGAACGATGCAAGTATTCCCTCCGATTATCGCAGCAATTTTGACTACGATAATTGCCTTTTCTACCTTTATATTTTTGCCAGAAAGGATTGGTTCTTTCTTCGGACAAATTGCGAAAGTGGTTGGGATTATTTTACTGATTTCGCTCATAGAAGCGTTTTTAATTTTGCCAGCTCACTTAGCTCATTCGAGAGCTTTGGATAGAAATGCTAAACCATTTATTCTAAATGTCTGGGCGGACAAAGGAATCTCTTGGGTGAGAGATAATATGTATGTTCCTGTACTTCGCTTTGTTTTAAATTTTAAAATTTTCGGTTTTGCCATTCCTGTTGCTTTATTTTTGGTAACGCTAGGAGCAATGGAAGGGGGAATTATTCGCTTTACTTTTTTTCCAAATGTTGCTTCCGATAGAATTGCGATTAATTTGAAAATGCCGCAAGGAACTAGTGAGAAAATTACGGATTCTCTAATCACTATAATTGAGCAAGCGGCATGGGAAGCGAACAAAGAATTGACAGATAACCAAACGGATAACTTACCCGTAATTCAAAATTCAGTCCGAAGAATAGGCCCAGGATCATCGAGTGCTTCGTTGACTTTAAATCTTCTTCCTGGAGAAAAAAGAGACGTTCGATCTGCGGTTGTTTCCAATGCAATTAGAAAAACGGTTGGCCCAATTTACGATGCAGAAAGTGTGGTCTTTGGAGCTGGAAATGCCTTTGGGGGAAAACCAGTTTCCATTTCTTTGGTTGGAAATAATATCGCAGAATTGAAAGCAGCTAAGCGAGATTTGAAAGCAGCATTTCGAGAAAATCCTAGACTGGCTGATGTGACAGATAATGATCCCGCAGGAATTAAAGAGATAAAAATTCAACTAAAAGAAAATGCTTATTTGCTTGGTTTGACACTTAATGGAGTGATGTCTCAAGTGCGTTCAGGATTTTTTGGCGCAGCGGTTCAGCGGTTTCAAAGAGGTCGAGATGAAATTAGAGTTTGGGTAAGATATGATGCCACGAATCGAAGTAGTATAACTGATTTGGATGAAATGCGAATCGTGACACCAACTGGAAATCGAGTTCCATTGGCGGAAATTGCTTCGTACAAAATCGAACGTGGGGATGTTGTTATCAATCACTTGGATGGTCGCCGAGAGATTCGGGTGGAGGCAGATTTAAGTGATGCAAAAGATTCTGCCCCAGAAATTTTAGCTGTGGTGAGAAATTCTGTGATGCCAGAAATTATGGCAAAATACCCAACAGTCACGCCACTTTATGAAGGTCAAAATCGTGGCTTTTCTAAAATTGGTGAAAAGATGGCGAAGGTATTACCCATCGTTTTGATTTTGATGTATGCAGTTATTGCTTTTGTTTTTAGGTCGTATGGACAACCACTTTTATTATTTATTTTGATTCCATTTTGTTTTGTGGGAGTGGCTTGGGGACATTGGTTTCATGGACAAAGTATTAATGTATTATCTGGGTTAGGTATAGTTGCGCTGGTCGGAATTCTGGTCAACGATGGACTAGTCTTGATTGAGAAATTTAACCTCTTGTTGAAATCAGGCATGCCTTATCGAAAGGCGATGGTCGAAGCAGGTCGTTCTCGTTTTCGAGCAATTTTCTTAACCTCATTGACAACTGTGGCAGGTCTTGCGCCATTGATTTTTGAAAAAAGTTTCTCTGCACAATTCTTAATTCCGATGGCGATTTCTGTTGCTTATGGAATTGCCTATGCGACTTTTATGACTTTGTTTTTATTACCACTTTTATTAGCGGTAAAGAACAGTTTGAAGGTTTATATTCAATGGCTTTGGACTGGAAAAAAACCAGAACCAGAAGCGGTGGAAAGAGCCATTTTGGAATTAAAATCAGAGGAAGGAGAAATCGTTTTTTCAGATCAATCAAAAAAAAGTAATATTCCGAAAAGTGGAATATAATCATAATTATAACTGATTTTAGACATTACGATAGGCTCCCACTTGCCTATTTTTTTATCAAGAAAAAAAAAGTCGGAAAGTGGGAATCAATAAAGTGCGTAATTTCAGTTATTCAGTTATTTCAAATAAGGTGATACCTAATTATGATTTTCGCCTAATAACCCAACAACCAAGTAATTAATCTAGCAGAAAAATAACAATCAATTTTTTATGAAAAATATAATTTTACTCATCCTATTATTTTTAGGATTTAGTTTAAATGCTCAGACTATTTTAACCCTAGAGCAAGCTAAAACAATTACACTTGCCAATAATTTTGGAATAAAAATCGCAAAAAATAATGTGGTCATTTCCCAAAACCAAACTGATAAAAGTGTCAATGGTTATTTGCCAACTGTCTCTGCCAATGCAGGACTGAACGGAAATTTTGGAGGCTCCTTACAAAAGTTTGGCAACGGAAATGAAGCCTCCACTTCCAATGCTTTTACTTGGGGAGGCAATGCAACGGTGCAAGCGAACTACACCATTTTTGACAAACGACGTGATTTGACTTTGGAACAATTAAAAGAATCTCTCAGTCTTTCTAATCTACAATTAAAGCAAACTATCGAGCAAAATTTATTGCAAGTTTACAATGGATATTTTCAAATTGCTCAATTATCCGAAAATGTAAATGCATTGTTAGAAGCAATTAATATTTCACGAGAACGGTTGCGACGAGCGCAATATCAATTAGATTTTGGGCAGGGGAGTGGATTGAATGTTTTGAATGCAAAAGTTGATATTCAACGAGATAGTGTTAATTTATTGAATACAAAAATGAATTTGGAAAATGCCAAACGAAACTTAAATGTTTCCATGGGAAGAAATACAAACGAAGATTTTCAAGTAGAAGTTGATACTGCTATTGATGAAAGCCTCAATTTGGAATCTTTAATTGAACAATCAAAAAATGAAAATATTGCCTTGCAAGTTAATCGTAAAAATTTGGCGGTGAATGAAATGAATTTGCAAATCATTGATGCTGAAAAACGACCAACCTTTTCTGCTGGAGCATCCTATGCTTTTAATTACTCGGATAATCCAACGGGTGCATTTATTGACAAATCTAATTCGAGAGGACTGGCTGCGAATGTTGGTATAAACTGGACAATATACGATGGAAGTAGAGATATTCGAAAACAAAATGTGGTAATCAATTTGACCAATCAAAAACTACAAATCGATCAACTCCAACAACAACTCGAACGAGATATAATAAATGCTTGGGCGAATTATCAAAATGCACTTTTCGTTTTGCAAGTAGAAGAAAATGCGGTGGATACAAATCGAGAGAATTTTTCGAGAACGGAAGAACAAGTGAAAACTGGACGATTGACTTCTATCGAATTTCGGCAAGCGCAATTGAATTTATTGAATGCTCAGACGAGTTTGAATAATGCGAAGTTTGATACGAAATTGAGGGAAATTCAAATGTTGCAATTGGTGGGGAAGTTGATTGATTAGGGATTCAAAAATTCATTCCCCCGTCCAATTTGGTTTTCTCTTTTCCCTAAAAGTCATCAGTCCTTCTTGTCCATCTTTAGAGGCAATTGTTTTCTGCAACATTTCCATCAAATATTTTTGAATTCCATCAATCTCAAAAATCTGCATTTATTTTATTCGCATTCCTAATCGCGCCATAATGGTTTTTTTTTCGGAAAATTTAAATTCATTTTGGGAAAAACGATAGTTGATTTTTATTTCTTTTTCCCCAAAAAATATTTTTTAACATTAGGTTGTTAAAAAATATTTCTCCAACCTGATGGAATATTTTTAAGAATGGTTCTGTTGTCTTCTCGTTTTTGCCAATCAAAAATTGTCGCTGCAATGGCTGCTTCTTGCAAGTCATCTTCCTCCAAATTATTCACCTCATCGAGCTTTATTTTTTGCTCAATTAAGTGCGTATCCTATTTTCCATTTCTAAAATCTTCCTGCGCCAAAACACTCGATAAAAATGATTGATTGGTTTGACTTTGAGTCACCTTATGAGTTTGGCGTTTTTTTTTATGTGATGGGAATCACAAAGTTTTTATTTATAAGTTTACATCTTTGCATTTTTTAATTAGTACAAGAAATTTTAAAAGAATGATAGAATTTATTAGTCAACCTTGGCATTGGTCGATTTCGGGAGCAATGATTTCCTTAGTGATGTTATTGCTTATTTATCTGGGACAAAAATTTGGTGTGTCTTCTTCATTTCAAGCGATGTGTTCGATTGGTGGAGCAGGAAGTCGATTTGAATATTTTAATTATGATTGGAAAAAACATAATTGGTTATTAGTTTTTGTTTTGGGAAGTATCATTGGAGGTGGCATTGCTTCTACTTTTTTGGCAAGTCCTGAACCTGTCCAACTCTCAGCAGCGACGATAAATGATTTGTCTGCTTTAGGAATTTCTACTCCAAAAGTATATGCAGAAGGGGCAGGATTTTTACCAACGGATGTTTTTAATTTTGAAGCCTTGAAATCATTGCAAGGAATCATCTTAATTATAGTGGGTGGATTTTTTATTGGATTTGGAACTCGATATGCTGGCGGTTGTACTTCAGGACATGCGATTACAGGTTTGTCAAATTTACAATTACCTTCCTTAGTTGCGGTAATTGGATTTTTTGTTGGAGGCTTAGTGGTGACGCATTTATTATTTCCGATTATTTTTTCTTTATAAAATATAAAAAAGAAGAGAGATGAAATTATTAAAATTTTTGTTAGTAGGAATTCTATTTGGAATAGTGATGACAAAGTCGGAAGCGATCTCTTGGTTTCGAATTCAAGAGATGTTTCGATTTCAAAGTTTTCATATGTATGGGATTATCGGAGTGGCGGTTGTGATGGGAGTGTTGATGCATTTTTTAATAAAAAAATATGATGTCAAAAATGTTTTTGGCGATGTCATTCAATTCCAAGATAAACCCAAAACTTACAAAGCCAGTTTATTTGGCGGAACTATATTTGGATTAGGATGGGCGATGACTGGAGCTTGTCCAGGACCACTTTATGTTTTGATTGGACATGGCTATTGGATTATATTGGTGGTTATATTGAGTGCGTTGGTCGGGACATTTGTGTATGGAGCATTGAGAAGTAAATTGCCTCATTAAAAATTTGAGTCTTGAGGTTTTCTAAAAGAAACTTTATCTTCGAATTTTTTTACGAATAAAAATTTCAGACCTCATGTTTATCATCTTACTTAGAATTGCCATTGTTTTTGGCCTAATTTATTTGGCTATTAAATTATTTACTTGGGTGCCACAAGCTTTGTCGAGTACGATGGGTTGCCCTAATTGTGAAGGGAAAGGACATTGGTATGGAGTGAGAGAACGGGAGGAATGTAAGCAATGCAAGGGTTCTGGAAGGATTCCTAAATGAATATCCAATATCGAACAAGGAATAACCAATTTCCAATAATATTAAAAATGTTTCAGTTTAAAATATTGGATATTGGACATTCCTTGTTCGATATTGGATATTCAAATTTGCTTGTATTCTATATTTTCCATAAAGTTTTCCTTCCAAAATCTAATTCTTAAATTTAACTTCCACCCTTCGATTTTTTGCTTTTCCTTTCTCCGAATCATTCTTTTCAATTGGTTCTGTTTCACCTTTTCCAATTGCCGAAATATCACTTGCCGAGATTCCTTTTTCAATAAAATATTTTCTAACAGCATCTGCACGTTTTTGCGAAAGTTGGAGATTGTATTTATTTTCTCCAACATTATCGGTATGTCCAAATAATTCTATTTTAAAATTATTGGTTTTTATCAAAGCAAAAACTCGATTCAATTCTGCATAGGATTCTTTTTTTAGAATAGCTTTATTGGTATCAAAAAAGATATTTTCTAAAGTTAAATTCACGCCTTTTTCTGTCAATTCAGCTACGGTAAAAAGTTTTAAATTTTCGTTGATTTCCAATTGTTTATTATTTACCAAATCAAGATTATTGGAAATTGGAAAATAATCTTCCTTCTTGATGTAGTAACTATATTTTCGATTGTCAGGTAGCACTACGAAAAATTCTCCAGTTTTTGGATTGCTTTTTAGCTCGCTCACAATCTTTCCAGTTGCTAAATCTTCAATGATAATTTCTGCATCAATCGGCAAACCATAGGAATCTTTTAACGTTCCAGAAATAGTCGAAACAGCTAGCGGTCTCATTTTTTGTGGCAACTCCACTTGGTAAATATCTTCATTAGGAGACGTTTCTGAAGAGAAACTAAAGTAGGCAGTTGCACCATCGGTACTGACTTTGTACCCCCAATCATTGTTGGAAGTATTTATTTCTCGACCCAGATTTACAGGCGTACTCCAGTTGGTCCAAGAGTCATCCAAGCGAGTCGTTTTAAAAACATCCATCTCTCCAAAACCACCATGTCCAGTCGAACTAAAATACAAGGTCTGCATGTCGGGATGTAAAAATGGCGACCGATCTAAGAAAGGTGTATTGATTTGTTGACCCAAGTTAATTACGTCTTGCCATTTGCCTTCCTCATTTTTTAATGCCACATAAATATCCAAATTATTGTTTTTGCCAAAGCCCACAATATCCTTTCGAGATGAGGCAAATAACAATGCTCTTCCGTCGCTCGATAAGGTGGCATCAGCTTGCCACCTAGTTGCATTGACAGAGCGAGGTAGAAATTCAAGTTCCGACCAACCTTCAAAAGTTTGATTGCTAAAACATAATTGTCCACTTTGAAACATCATCATTTGAGTACCATCTACAGAGATGGCTTCGGGTGCTTCACTCGCTGAAGCGGTATTTATTTCAGGCATCAACTTGGCAGGTGTCCATTGATTATTTTCTTTTTGAGAAATAAAAATATCTTCTTTTCCTAAATTATCATTTCGATATTTTGCGCAGAAGTAAAGTGTTTTTCCATCTGCAGAAATGACTGGAGCATATTCGCTTCCTTCGGAATTTATGGCATCTAATCTGGTTAATCGAACATTTTGACTAGGTGCATTTAATGCATCAAAAAGTTGCTGGAAGAGATTTGATTCTTCAAAATCGGATTGATATTTTTTCATGGTCAACTTTGCGTTGGACCAATTTTTATTTTTTAAATCTTTAGAAATTATTTTTAGTAATGCCTGAAAAGCAGCTCGATGTGGCGCAGCATCTTTGATGAATTGCGCAAATTCTTCCCTTTGTTTTTCATCAAAAGTCCGATCTTTTAAATCTTCAAATCGGTTAGCCAAAGCCAAATCTTTTTCAATTCTAGCAGAGTCTTGAAAAATATATCCGTATTTCGTTTGAAATTTTTTCAAATTACTGACTCTTAAATCTTCCGAATACATGGTATAAAGGTGAGTGACCAATTTTTCTTTTTTTGAAGTATTGGAACTTAAACTTAAATATTTTTCAAGGACAGGAATAGTAGAATTTTTTCCAATTAAGGCCGCAATTTGTGATTCTATTTTAGGAGAAAAATCACTATCAGGAAATTTTTCCCAAAACTCTAACAATGCAATTACATTTTTTGAATTCTGGATTTTTTGAAAATTATCAGCTTCTTCTTTTTGCAAAACTACATTTAACTTCTCTTTTAATTTATCTTGAAAAGGAAACTGAGGATACATTTTTGCAAATTCTTTGATGGACTCTTCCCCTTTTTCTGCTAGATAAGTTGTTAAGAATTTTTGCCATAAATCATTGGAAGATTCATGTTCAGGATAGGAGATTAAAAACCAATTAAATTCTGCCAAATTACCATTTTTCAACATTTGTTCGACCAACTGATTTTTAGCAAATTTCAGGTGTAAACTTTTAGGGTTTTCATCGATAAAATCATGGTATTCTGCTTTATCATTGAGGGCATGAATTTTATAATATTTTTTTGCGGCAGCATCTTTTATGTAAGGATTTCGTTTATATTTTATGGCAAATTTTTCAAAACTACTCCAGCCATTTTCTTGCATAGAAAGTTCAAAGAATCTTTTTTCTCCTTCTTTTAAAAGTTGTGGCGATTTTGATTTTAATGACTTTTTATATTTTTCCATTAAAACGCTGAAAGCATTGCTGGTGTTAGTTTTTAGCGCATCTTCATAAGCTATTTGATTGCGAATTAATTCTATTTCCTTTCGATAGAAAAGTTTGGATTTTTTATAAAAAGTTAAAAAATGGTCATATGATTCAACTGTATTTTTAACCTTCGCAAAAGCGATTGCATCTTCAGTAATTTGATTTTTTAATTGAACTGATTTGATTTTAAATTGCTTTTTATATTGACCTTTTTTCTTTGATTTGAGTATTTTATATCCTTCGTTAAATGCTAAATAATGTTCCCAGGCTTTGTCCAAATTTGTTGCTGAAAATGAACTATCTGCATAGATTTTTGCTAATCCATAATTAGCAAAAACAGACATAGATTTATCATTTAAATCTTGCTCAAATAAAGCAATAGCTGAGTCGAATTCTTTGTTTTTAAGTTGCTCAAAACCTTCTTCGGTTTGTGAAAAAATAGGAATAGAAAGAATAAGGAAAACAAGGGTAGAAAAGATAACAGCGGTTTTAAAATTCATTAGAGCTTGTTTTAGGTTTGGCTTTTGGCGAAACTCCCGTCTGAATAAAAAGTAGTTTTTTAGGTGTAGTATGTTGAAATCAAATTCAAATATATAAAAATATCACCCAGTTTTTATATTAAACTAAATAATAATTTAAAAATAATTTTCACTTTTATTTTGGGATCATTTCTCTATATATTTTGAGAATCAATTTATTATTCGGTCTTTTGAGTCGTAGTACTTAAAGGTTTAAAAACATAAAAATATATTAATGATTTTTGAAAAGAGATGGTTTGGTTTGACAATATTAGTTTTTGTAATTGTATTGTTAAAAAGTTGTAGTTCTCCTCAATCTCCGGGAAAAGGTCTTCCAAAAAAATCTAACTTAACGCCATCCGAGCAAGCTTTGATAGATGAATATATCTATACTGTTCAAGAACAATTTCATTTGAAAAATGCTCCGACAGGTATGGCGGTTGCGATTGTGAAGAATGGAAAAATTTTGATGCAAAAAGGTTTTGGTTTAAAAAAAGTGGGAGAAAAGGATTCAATAGATAAGCATACCGTTTTTAGAATTGCTTCCTTGTCAAAAGGATTTGCTGCGGTTTTAGCTGCTCAGGTTGTGGCGGAAAAGAAACTTAGATGGAATTCGAAAGTCAAAGATTATATTCCAAATTTTCAACTGTTTGAAGATTCTGCCACTCAAGTTTTAAATCTAAAACATGTGTTGAGCCAATCGACGGGATTGCCACGACATACTTATGGAAATTTGATTGAGGCAGGACAATCTTTGCAGCAAATGATTCCAAGGTTGGAAGAAGTTCCTTTGATAGCGGCACCAGGTCGGGTGATGTCGTATCAAAATTTAGCTTACAGTTTGGTGCAACCGATGTTGGAACAATCCACCAAAATGACTTATGACTCCTTAATAAAACAATACATTTACAAACCGTTAAAAATGGTTAATGCTTCGATTGATTTTGAAAGTTTGATGCAAGAAGATAATATCGCATTGCCACACCGTTCTAGAAATAGTCGTCCAATGAAACAACAAGATGATTACTTTTCGGTGCTGCCTGCCGCAGGTGTAAATGCCAGTATTTCGGATATGGCGATTTGGGTAAATGCACTTTTGGGTCATTATCCAGAAGTAATTTCTAAGAAATCTTTGCAACCGATTTTTAAACAAAATAATCGCTTGCCTAAAAATAATCCTTGGTCTCGAAATTGGGATGGAGTGATGACCGTAGGCTATGCTATGGGTTGGCGAACGATAAATTATAAAGGTCAGGAATTAATATATCATGGCGGTTACTTGAATGGTTATAAAACAGAAATGGCATTTTGCTTAGAAGAAGATATTGGGATAGTCGTATTGTCCAATTCGTTTTCTAGATTTTTGATACAAAGTGTTCCGACGTTTTTTGATATTTATAATCAGCAAAAAACGGAAAAGGATTCGACAAAAATAATGATGGATAATGGACTTGTAAATGATGAATTTTGAAAACGGAAAAAAAATATTAACTTTCGATTTCTTTGAACAGTAAAATTTCATAACAATAAATTACAAAAATGGAAAAACCAACAGCAGGAGGAACATCTCCAATTAGATGCACATTAGAAGCAGGGAAAAAATATGCTTATTGCACTTGCGGCAAATCTGAAGGTCAACCTTGGTGCAATGGTGCTCACAAAGGCAGTTCCTTTGCACCAATGGTATTTACACAAGAAGCTGAAAAAACTGCGGGAATTTGTACTTGTAAAATGACTTCAAATCCTCCATTTTGTGATGGGTCACATAAAAGTTTGGCAGAATAAAAGTTTGTTAAATTTAAAAAAAAAAAGCTATTACCGGTTTACTGTAATAGCTTTTTTTTGGGAGTATATGATTACGTAGTAGTCTGCTTTTGCTGACCTGAAAATGAGCAGAACGATTTTTCTGAATTTTTATTAACGATTTATTTTTAGTGACTAAGCACTTACTTCTGTTCCTTTTTTTAGGTCAGCTAAAGCAGACCACCACGTGCTATTTTGAAAAAAAAACTGAGTCGAAATGGATAAATATATCATCGAATTTATCGGAACCTATTTTTTGATGCTGGCTATTTGTATGTCAGTTATCGGAGGACTTGGGACATTTGCGCCAATTGCAATTGGGATGACTTTGATTGGGGTGATTTATATGGGAGGACATATATCCAAAGCGCATTATAACCCAGCGGTGACGCTCGCATTTATTATTTGTAAAAAAATTGATAACGCTGATATTTTGGGTTACTTCATCGCACAAATTAGTGCGGCATTTTTGGCAACTTTGACAGCAGGTTTTTTGTTAGGTAGTTATGTTTCATTGCCAGAAATTATTTTGATTGATTTGTCTCCGAAAATATTCCCTGCGTTGGTGGCAGAATTTTTAGGCACATTTATTTTGGTTTTGGTTATATTAAATGTAGCAATCGCAAAGGGTACAGCAGGCAATTCATTTTATGGAGTGGCGATTGGTTTTACGGTAATAGGAATTGCTTATGCTTTTGGGGGGATTTCGGGAGGTGCTTTTAATCCTGCCGTTGCGATTGGAATTTCGATGGCAGAGTTGGTTCGGTGGAATGATATATGGATTTTTTTAGTGGCTAATTTTGCGGGAGGAGCGGCAGCTGCTTTGGTGTTTAAAATGACTGCGAAAGTTCAGGATTGATTTTTCACTTAAATAGATCAGGTACATAGTTATTTGTAATTAAAAAAGAAAAAAATGAAAACTACTACTTTCAGTATCATTTTGCTAATGATACTTTTTTTGGGCTGTTCAAATTCAGAAAAAGGTGTTAATCAAATAAATGAAAAAATTGAACAAGATACATTATATGATATTTTAAGAGGAGAATTAGTCCATGAAACAGAAGATACATTGTGGTTTGAACCCTTTGAGAAAAAGACTCCTAAAGTAAGGCATATTTTTAAAAAAGGAAAAGATTACATTTTTCAGGCAACCTACAAAGATAGAAATGGAAAAATTTTATCAAATAGCAAAATCAGTATAATTCCATCAGGAGAAAGAATTTCTTTTGCACCAGAGAGGCAAGATAGAGTAACTTATATTTATGAAAATTATCAAGAAGATTCGATTAAATTAGTAAATCATAAATTGAATCCTAAATATCAAAATTGGGTAAATAAAGCAGAGGAAGGAATTATTGAAAATATTGAAAAAGTATGGATTCACCCAATGAGACAAAACCAATATAAATTTACGGAAGTTTCTCCCTTTCCAGAGATAGAGTTGCCTATTGAAATAGGAAAGGAATGGGAATCAACATTAAATATAAGTAATGCTTTTGGAGAATGGGCAAACACTTCAGGAGTTAGTGAATACAAGATTATTGGTAGAGATTCCTTTTATTTTCAGAACAATAAAATTGAATGCTGGAAAATTGAATCAAAATCTAAATTTCCATTTGGGACATCTTTCTTAAATTATAAATTCAATAAAGATTACGGCTTTGTGGAATTGAATTATCAAAATTATTTCGAAGAGAATTTAGTGGTGAAATTAGTTGGAATAGAATAATAAATTACTCAATTTCCTTTTTTCTTAAATTACATTTCTTAATAGTTTTTTCGTAATTTCGTAGCAAGTTTTAGAAGCAATATTTTATAAAAAAATGATAGAAACAGGTAAAATTATAAATGCACTTTCGACGGTGATTGATCCGATTTCAGGAATGAATTTGATTGAGAAAAGTATGGTGCGTGACTTGACGATTGATGGTAATAATGTGCAGTTCAAATTAGAGTTGACTTCGGTGAATACGCCGAACAAAACTGATTTGAATTTTGCGTGTATTCAAGCAGTTCAAAAAGTTTATCCCAATGCGAATGTACATGTTCACATGATGGGAAAAAATCCAAATATGGAAGCGAAGGAGAATACTTCGAGCGTTCCACAAATCAAAAATATTATTGCAGTTGCCTCTGGAAAAGGTGGCGTAGGGAAATCTACCGTTGCTGTAAATTTGGCGTTGGGTTTGAAGCAAGCTGGGAAAAAAGTGGGGCTGATTGATGCGGATTTATATGGGCCTTCGATGCCAACGATGTTGGGTTTGGTTGGACAAAAGCCGAAAATTCAAGAGGTGTATGGCAAGGCGAAAATTGTTCCTTTGGAAGCGCATGGAATTCCTGTGATGTCGATTGGATTTATTATCGAACCTGAGCAAGCAGTTGTTTTGCGAGGGCCGAGATTGGCAGCGATTATCAAGCAGTTTTTTCAAGATACGATATGGACAGATTTGGATTATTTGGTGGTTGATTTGCCGCCAGGTACAGGTGATGTACAATTGACGTTGGTGCAAACCGTTCCTGTTACAGGAGTTGTTTTGGTGACGACTCCACAAGAAGTTGCGGTGGCAGATGCGGTGAAAGCG
>Ga0114957_1001549_pt1 | contig 24632 bp, 20 predicted proteins | sample BantaG_FD_87175 | JGI IMG/M metagenome (GOLD analysis project Ga0114957, IMG submission 87175) | Marine algal microbial communities from Bantry Bay, Ireland - BantryBay_4 metaG | ecosystem: Host-associated > Algae > Red algae > Unclassified | place: Bantry Bay, Ireland | collected 2014-11-21 | reverse complement strand
GTCGGCGGGTCTGTGGGGGGTTTTTTGGGGGCGGTTTTCGTTTGTTTATTGGGGGAAAGGGGTGTGTCTTTTTAATTTTTCCCCCTGTGGGGGCCGGTGGGGGGGGGGGGGCGGTTTTTTTTTTGGGGGGGGGGGGGGAGGCTTGGTGGCGAACGAGGGCTGGTGATTGATTATTTGAGGAATTTCTGGAAGGCGGTGGGGAATTCGGTGATCGGGCGGATCTTGATGTCGCGGAAGTAGATTTCGGCGGCTTCTGACTGGATCTGGATCTGGCCTTTGGTGAGGGGGGCTTTTCCGTGGGGGGTGTTTTGGCGGGTGTTGAGGAGGACCATGTTGACTTTGCCATTGGAGAGGAAGATCATCTTATCGCCGACGGTGTAGACATCGATGGTGTTCCACTGGCCGTGTGGGCGTTCTTCGGAGGGGCCGTGGCTGATGTAGCCGCTGGCATCGGCGAGTTCAGCGGTGGGGTCCCAGGCGCGGCGGTTTTCCTCGTTGGTCCCGATTCTGATGTCAGCGCCTGCTCCGGCGAGGCCGATGAAGTCGCCGTTGTCCTTTTCTTGGATTTGGTATTCGAGGCTTCTTTTCCAGACGTTCCAGAAGGCGCCGTGTTTTCCGACGCAGTGGAGGAGGAGGCCGGAGTCGCGCTTGTCTTTAAGGCGGGGTTCCCATTTTTTTTCGCCCCACTTGGTCTGCATGGTGATGTGGTAGTTTTCGAATTCTTCTTTGGTGGTGAGGCCGCCGTAGATTTGGCCGGTGATTTTGAGAACTTGGTGGCCGTTTTCCTCGATGACGGAGAAGGTGTCGAGGGGGTCGTTGTTCAGGCCGAGGGGGGTGCCATTCATGCCATCTTCACTTGTGGGGTCTGGGAAGTCTGGGATCTTGACGGTCTTGTGGGGGACGCCCATCCAGATGTCCCAGTGGCTCAGGTTCTTATCGAGGAGGGAGCGCCATTTTGAGGGTGTGGAGGTTTCTGGGGCTTTGGCGAGGGGTTTAGGGGGAGTTTGCTGAGTGGTTGCTTGTTCTATTTTGGGGGGAGTGGGTGGTTTCTTATTTGCTTTTTCGGCAGCGGCTTTTTTCTTTTGGGTTTTGAATTCTTCGAGGTATTTTTCGGCCGTCATCAGGGGGAGTTTGATGCGGGTCATGTTGGGCTTTTTGTCGAGGTTGGCGTTGATCTCTTTTTCGTCTGGGGTTTTGGACTGGATTCCGCCGTTTGGGACGTCGAGCCCGGCGGTCCAGACGATGGTGTTTAGGATGGTTTTGCGGATGCCGTCGTGCGCCCAGTTCCGGTGGAAGTGTCCTCCGGTGTAGGCTGCGCCGCGGGTGCCTTTGGGGTTTTCGAAGCCCCAGAGGACGGTTTGGGGTTTTCCAAGGCCGGCGGCCCCGAGATCGTTCCAGTGGTTGGTGGGCTTGAGTTTGTTTTTTTCAGGGGTGGCGGTGGCGAGGGGGAAGGATTTTTCGGCGAAGCGCATGTTGTAGTAGAGCTCATCGAAGATTTTTATGGGGTTTGGGAGGCCCCGGCGGATGGGGTGGTCGCTTGCTATTTCAAGATTCGCGATCCACATGGGGTTGACGGAGAATCCGCTCTCCATGTATCCGCCGATGGTGGGGAGGTAGTGGTCTTTTCCGTTTTGGGGGTTTTTGGGATGGACGGCGTAGTGAAGGAATAGGAGGCCGGTGCCGGTCTCGGAGAGTTCCATGAGGCGGGGGTAGTGATCGCGGATGATGGAGTCGGAATCGCAGTAGATTACGATCGAGGCTGCGTCATCGAGGATGGAGTCATCCTCCGGCCAGCCTGAGATGACTTCGGCTTGGATGGGGAGGTCGTTCTGGGCATTCAGGCGATCGGCGAGGAGGAGGGAGCCGGCGCGGTATTCGTGAGTGCCTGAGGGGTGGCTTTTTGCACCGGCGAGGAGGTAGATTTTTTTGGCGGGGGCGGGTTTGGTGAGGATGTTTTCTAGTTCGGCGGAGGGGGTGGCATCGGCGGGGAGGTCGCCGAGGGCGTATTGGATGCCGTCCAAGAAGTGCTTGAGGATTTTGGGGTTCCAGTAGGTGAAGTTGTTATGGCCGAGGTTAGAGTAGAAGACGCGGCCTTGGCCGACCTCGTGGATCCAGGCGATGGGGTAGTCGCCTTTTGGGTTGATGTCGCTGAGCTTGTCGCTGGGGATGTTTTTCCCGACAAGGTTCCGCTGTTTTGACATGTCTAGGCTGAGGAGGACCCGGGAGCGCTCGCGGGTGAAGGTGCTATCACGATACTTGTAGATTTCGTCTTTGATGAAGGCGCCTTTTCCTTCCCACGCGGCATTTAGGGGGTGGAGGGGGGACTCTACTTTGACGGCCCAGGTGCCGCCGGAGGTCCAGGGGTGTGAGGCGAAGACGCCTCCGATGAGGTCTGCGCCTTCTTGCCATTTTTTGCAGGCGTCGGAGGCGGCGTGGATGCCGATGAGGCCTTTGCCGGATTTTATGAAATCGAGGAAGGCTTGTTTTTGTTCCTTGTTTAGGAAGTTTTCGAAGTTGACTGAGTTATTGAGGAGGATCGCGTCGTAGTTTGTGAGGTTTTCGGAGGAGAATTGGTTCGGGTCGTCAGTGGTATCGATCTCGTATGCCTTGGTCTGGTCTGCGATGGCTTGGAAGGCGGCAAGGGCGGTAGCGATGGAGGAGTGGGGCCAATCGCATTTGTAGAAGGCGAGGATGCGGCGCTTTTTTTTCGGCTCGGCTGCGAGCTTTTTTGGGACGGCTTTTTTGATGAGGGCGATTTCTTCCTCGGTGGGGGCGTAGAGGCCGAAGAGGACGGCTTTTTTTTCAGGCCAGTCAAATTTGATCCATCCTTCGGGGGCTTTTGGGCGTGGAGAGCCGTTTTTTTTAATTTGGGCGAGGACTGGGATGGCGAGGAATCCGATGAGGGTGAGGAGGGCGACGAGGAGCGCGGGCCGTTTCATAGTGGAGGGAGTGTGGCGAATTATTCTGGGGGATCAATGACGGTATTTTTTGGTGTTTTTTGGGTTAGGCGTTTGGGAGGGTGAATCCTTCTCGGTAGGTTTCGCGGTCGAGCTTGGTGGCGGCTTGGGCGAATTCGCCGGTCATTTTTTCACCGTCGGTGGTGAGGGGGACGCCGAGGGTGAGGGCGTCTTTGACTTGGTTTGCGGCGAGGTGGGCTTTCATGCGTGCGTAGGCCTCGGCGAGGGCTGGTTTATCGGAAAAGGCGCTGCTGATTTGGTCTGGGTCAGCGGTTTTTCCGAGGGTGAGGGCGTGGGTGCCGAGGTGGGCGAGGGCGGAGGATTGGTGGCCGTTTTTCGCGCCGTGGAGGTCGTTCTGAGTGCCTGCGTGGACGTCTTCGATGAAGCGGTGGATGGGGTTTCCGCCGCCTTCGAATTTTTTGATTTCCTTGCCAGTGGCATCGATGACTTGGCAGGAGCCGTGATGGCCGCCGAGGATTTTCCCGCCTTCATATTCGAGAATGTTTCCGATGGTGATGCCTTGGTAGTCGGGCATGCCTTTCTTCCAGGTGAGGTCTTTTTTTGGAAGCCCGCGGACCTCGAAGAGGATGGGGGCGGGTTTGGCATCGATGTAGAGGATCTGGGTGTTGGCGGTGTCACCGTCATCATCGTAGCCGACTCTTCCACCGGCGGTGAGGATGCTGGCGGGGTATTGATCGGGGTCGCCTTGGGCCCAGCGGCAGACGTCGAGCTGGTGGGGGCCTTGGTTACCGAGGTCGCCATTTCCGTAGGGTGACTGCCAGTGCCAGTCGTAGTGGAATTGCTGGCGGCGGATGGGGAGAATTTCGCGTGGGCCGGACCAGAGGTCGTAGTCGACATTTTTGGGCGGGGCGACGGGGGAGGAGACTTTTCCGATGGGCTTGCGGGGCTTGTAGCAGAAGCCGCGGGCGAGGGTGAGTTTACCGATATGGCCGCCTTTGACCCAGGCGAAGGCGTCGTTCCAAGCTTCTTCGGAGCGGCGTTGGAAACCGTGGGCGATGGTGACGCCGTATTGGGCTTGGCCTTGGGCGAGCTTTTCGCCTTCCCAGATGTTATGCGAGACGGGTTTTTCGAGGAAGACGTGCTTCCCGGCAGCGGCGGCGCAGAGGGCGATGAGGCTGTGGGTATGGTTACAGGTCGCGATGCAGAGGGCGTCAACGTCTGGGTCTTGGCAGACTTTACGGTAGTCGGTGTAGCTCTTGAGGCTGGTTAGCTGGTGGCGTTTTTCGAGTTCGGTCTTACGGCGTGCGATCTGATCGGTATCGATATCGCAGAGGCCTACGAGGCGGGCTTTTTGGTGAGAAATAATGCTGGCGATGTGGGCTGAGCCGCGGCCTTTGACTCCGATGACGACGATGCGGAGTTTGCCATTGGCACCGGTGGCGCGGGCGTGGGGAGCGAGGAGGGAGAAGGTGCCAGCGTAGAGTGAGGAGCGGAGGAGGTTGCGGCGGTTCATGGTTTTGAGAATTGAGTAAAGTGATTTTTGATGATGTCTCGTTGATAGGTGCTGTTTCGGATGATGAGGCGGTATTTCTGGGTTAGGGATTTGCCCGTTTTAAGGAGGTAGTCGCCGAGGTGAGGTTCATCTTTCTTGTCTTCAAAATCGTGGATGCCGAAGGGGTTGGCGGCGAGGAGGCCGTAGTCGCGGGCGTGCCACCATGTGGGGTGGCGCAGGTTCGCGGGGTGGTCCATGAGGGCGATGACGGTGGCTTTTCCATCTGCGCCGGGGCCATGGTAGGCGACCCATTTTGCGCGCTTTCCCCAGGCGTTGGCGTTCTGGTGCCCTTCTGAGTTCTCGACTGATCCTTGGGCGACTTCGCCGGTGAGGCGGAGGCTGGGGGTGAGGCGGAAGCCGAGGGTTCCTTCTTTAGTATCGCCGAAGGTGACGTCTTGGAGCGCGGTTAGGGTGGTGGTGAGATCGATGAGGTATTCGTGCTCTGCGATGGTGAAGGTGTAGGTGCGTTCTTCGCTGAGGAGGGCTTTGCCATCGTGCTCCCAGGAGAGGCTTGCGGTGAAGGAGTTTTTGCCGATATCGGAGTAGTCCTTGAGGACGATCTTTGATGGTGGGGCGTCTTTTACTTCATGCCAGAAGTCGTGGCCATTGACCTGTCCGTGAGTGAACCAGAAGGAGATGTGATGGGGGTGATCGTCTTCTTCGCCCTCGACGCCACTTTTAAAAGGAGAGTGGCGCGTCACGTTCGCCCCGCTAGGCCCGATGAGGGGGTAGAGGCATGGGACGTGTCGGTCTGCGCGGAAGATTGTGATAAGCTTTTCGCCATCAGTAAGTTGGATGGTGCGTTCGACCTCGGTTAGCTTCAGCTGAGCGCAGAGAGGGAGAGTGAAGAGGAGATATCCAAGGGAGATTCGCATAGTCATTTTCTTACGCCGCTGGTTCCCAAAATATTTCTAGGAATAAAAAAGGGCAGCGGCAGTGTTATCAGGGTCAGACCGGGAGGACGATGGGCGAATTTCAAGAGCGTCTGGGCGCGGAAGGGGAACTAGCTGAGGGATGTGGGGTCACTTTTTTTGATTGCCAGAACTGGAAGGCGACGGCGGCGAGAGCGATGACTGCGCCGAAGAATTCCCGGGTGAGTTCGACCCGAGGGTCGTCCGCTGACATTGAAACTTGGGTCATGATGAAGGGCTGATTGCCGAAAAGATTCTTCCAGAGGCCGGGGCCGGATAGCGTCATTTCGATGGCGCAGGCGAGGATGGCGAGGATGAAATACCAGTGCGGCAACTTGCGAGAGGTGACGAAGATGAAAGCGATACCGATGATGAGATAGAAGAGGAGCCAGAGGGCAGCGTCCAGCGAAGAGGGGTTCGTATAGACCTGAGGATCAATGTCATTTCGCTGAAAGTAGGCGAAGATGGCAAAGAGGATGGCGAGGCCGTAGTTGAGGAACTTCATCTGGAGAAGGATTGTGATTTCTTAACTTACGGGGAAAGGGTAGGCTCCTTTCATGTCTAGAGACGTGCGCAAGGTCTTATTTGTCTGCACCGGAAATACCTGCCGGAGTCCGATGGCGGAAGGTATTTTTCGCAATGCGGCGAAGGGAACGAACTATCTCGTGAGTTCTGCCGGGGTGGCGGCTCAGCCGGGTAGTGTGGCCAGCCGGGATACTTTGAAGGTGCTCTCTGATTTAAATATCAGTCTCGATGGCTTCCGGAGCCGGATGGTAGATGAGAAGATGCTCGCGGAGGCAGAAGCGGTCTTTTGCATGACGGAGGGTCACCTTGAGATGCTCGAAATGATGTTCCCTGAGCACGAGGAAAAATACCACCTTGTATGCGACTTTGTGGAGGTGGAGGGCAAGGTGGGCGCGGATGTCCCGGATCCTATCGGGATGGGGCGGCCGGCTTATGACGCGGTCGCAAGGGTGCTCGATGAGGCGGTCCTTGGCGTGATCGGTTTTTTAGACTCGCGTGGGGAGTAACTTCCGCCCGGGGAGGTTTATTTTTTATCCCTCTCTGACAAGGGGTGCGCGCTTTAGTGACTGTTCTGAATCTGGTAGAGTTGAGTCCTTGGTGTTATTCGTGCTAAACGGGAGGCGTGAAATTTAGGGTAAAGGGGAATTTAGGGTATGAGGTGACTGGGCCGGCGACGATTATCGCTTCGATTCAAGCGATGCAAACGGCGGGGCAGGAGGTGCTTGTGGAGAGCTTTCTGACGAGCCGTGAGGTCAATTATGAGGAACTTGCGATGGGCTTGGGGGGGAACCGCTACTCACGCTTGGTGGTCGAGGAGGCCGGTCCATTGGCGATCGATTATACTGCCGATGTGATGACGGGGGTCACGCGGGTCCCTAGAAATGAGCTTTCCAGAATCGGTCCTGATCAGCTGAGTGCTGAGGTGATGCCTTTTCTTTTTCCGAGTCGCTATTGCGAGTCAGATTCCCTGCGCGAGTTTGCGGCGGATACCTTCCCTGCGGATGCTACGGTCTACGAGCATGTTGAGCGGGTTGTGGAGTGGATAAGAGAGAATATTAGCTACGTCTCGGGGGCCTCAAATGAGGAGACCTCGGCCACAATTACGCTGCGCGACCGGCAGGGTGTGTGTCGGGATTTTGCGCACTTGGGAATCACGATCTGCAGGGCTCTGATGATCCCGGCTCGCTATGCCACGGTCTATGCTTATCGGCTAGAGCCGCAGGATTTTCATGCCTGCTTTGAGGTTTATCTTGGGGGGAAATGGTGTATTTTTGATGCTACTGGGCTCGCTCCTCTGGATGGCCTCGTCCGGATCTCGACTGGGCGCGATGCTGGGGATACGGCGGTGGCGAGCCTTTATGGAGGGATTGCTGGGTGTGAGATGAAGGTGGAGGTGGAATGCCTTGATAAAAATTTTCAGGGTTTGGGGCGGGAGGAATTGCATCGTGCCGGAGAAGCCATCATCCTTGCCTAAGTGACGAACAAACTGATTCCAACCGCTGAAACACCTGGAGTAGAAATTCAGTTCAGCCATAAGACGACTTATCGCTATTCCGGCCCGGTGGCTTTTGGCCCGCATCGTTTGGTATTGCGGCCTCGGGAGAGCTATCACCAGCGCTTGGAAGAGATCTTGGTGACGACATCGGTCCCCTCCGATATCCAGTGGTCGGAGGATATTTATGGGAATATGATCGCAGATCTTACTTTTTCGCTCAACGCGCCTGAGCTCGTCATTCAAAGCGAGTTTACAGTGTGGCGCACTCCACCGCCTGAGGAGATCCGTGGACCTGAGGGGATCATGGTGAAGCACCCGGTCTACTATCGGGGGATTGAAGAATCGGCCTCTTTCCTGTATCGGCGCTCGGTCTATCCGGCGCAGGTGGAGCAGATTCGGCATTGGTTTCACACTCTAAACATCGGAGCGGCACCGGGCGAAGAATGCCCTCTTTTTGATCGCCTAGCCGCCGCTATTCGGGAGCGGATCGATTACCGGAGGCGCGAGGAGCCAGGCGTCCAGTCACCGAAGAAGACCTTAGCGGTGGCATCAGGATCTTGCCGGGATACGGCGGTGCTCATGATGGAGGCAGCTCGTTGCATTGGTTTTGCCGCGCGCTTCGTGAGTGGCTATTTAGAGAGCGAGACCTCGCGAGTGGGAAGAGGCGCGACGCATGCTTGGACCGAGATCTATCTGCCGGATCGTGGGTGGACCGGCTTTGATCCTTCGATCGGCGAGCAGGTTGGGATAGGCCATATCGCGGTGGGTGTCAGCTACCACCCACGGGGCGTGATGCCGATTGCCGGAAGCTTCAATCGGCTGGGGAACGTTTCGAAAGGGATGACCGTTGAGATTAGTTCAAAGCGGCTTTAGCTCTGGGAGAGAGCGAGGTTGTGTGGGGCGCGCTTGGTAAGGATGCTGAGGATGAGGGTTTCGGGAGGGGGGCTGGGAGTTGCGCTTTCCTTATTGAGAGCGGAGATCGAGGGTGAGGGGGAAGTCGAGGCTGGGTTCTTCGCGGGGGATTGTGGTTTCGAAGACTTTTCCGGCGGGTTGGGGATTAAAGCTGCGGGTGATGCCTGAGGTGTCGGGGACGAGGGGGGAGGAGGGGCCATCGGGGTTGATGGTGCCGGGGGTGTGGCCTTGTTGGGCGAAGCGGCTGGCGCGGCGCGCTTCGGCGGAGTTCGAGTTGACGGGGATGGTGTCGTAGCTGAGGCCGCCGGGGTGGCTGGCGTGGTAGACGCAGCCGCCGATGGATTTCTTATTCCAGGTGTCGACGATATCGAAGGTGAGCGGGGTCTGGATGCCGATGGTGGGGTGGAGGGCGGACCAGGGGTCCCAGGCTTTGTAGCGGATGCCGGCGACGTATTCTCCGGTGCGGCCGGTGGCGCGGAGGGGAATGCGGCGGCCATTACAGACGAGGATGTGGCGGTTCTCGGTGAGGCCAGTGACGAGGAGCTGGATGCGCTCGACGGAGGAGTCCACGTAGCGGGCGGTGCCGGAGGAGGATGATTCTTCGCCGAGGACGTTCCAAGGCTCGAGGGCCATGCGGATTTCGAGTCCGATGCCGCCGTATTGGACGCGGCCGAAGACGGGGAAGCGGAATTCGAAGAAGGGGTCAAGCCACTCGGGCTGGAAGGGGTAGCCGTGGGCTTGGAGGTCTTCGCAGATATCCTTGAGGTCTTCTTTTACGAAGTGGGGGAGGAGGAAGCGGTCGTGAAGTTCGGTATCCCAGCGGACGAGTTTTCCGGTGTAGGGGGCGTTCCAGAACATGGCGACGAAGGAGCGGATGAGGAGCATCTGGACGAGGCTCATCTGGGGATGGGGTGGCATTTCGAAGCCGCGGAGCTCGAGGATGCCGAGGCGTCCGGTGGCGGAGTCTGGCGAGTAGAGTTTATCGATGCAGAACTCGGCGCGGTGGGTGTTTCCGGTGAGGTCGGTGAGGAGGTTGCGGAGGCAGCGGTCGACGATCCAGGGGACGTCTGAGGAGTCGGGGAGTTGCTGGAAGGCGATCTCGAGTTCGTAGAGGGAGTCGCTGCGGCCTTCATCGACCCGGGGGGCTTGGCTGGTGGGTCCGATGAAGGTGCCAGCGAAGAGGTAGGAGAGTCCGGGGTGGTGCTGCCAGTAGGTGAGGAGGCTGCGAAGGAGGGCAGGGCGGCGGAGGAAGGGGCTGTCTGAGGGGACGACGCCTCCCATGGTGACGTGATTTCCGCCACCGGTTCCGGTGTGGCGACCATCGACCATGAATTTCTCGGCCGCGAGGCGGCATTGGCGGGCGTCCTCGTAGAGGCCGGTGGTGAGGGCTTTGAGGTCGGGCCAGTTGGTGGTGGGCTGGACATTGACCTCGATGACGCCGGGGTCGGGGGTGACTTTGATGCGCTCGAGGCGGATGTCGTAGGGGAGTTCGTAGCCCTCGATGATGACGGGGGTTTTGAGCTTGGTGGCGACTGCTTCGATGGCGTTGATGAGGTCGAGGTAGTGCTCGGCGTCGTCGAGTGGGGGGAAGAAGAGGTAGAGGTCGCCATAGCGCACCTCGATGGAGATGGCGGTGCGGACTTGGGAGGGGGCGACCTTTAGGCGGGTGCCGTGTGAGTCGGTGGGGGTTATTTCCCGTGGGGGGAAGTCGCGGAGGGGAGGCGCGGGTTCCATGGGGGAGCGGGGGAGGATGACCTCCTCTGTTTCTTCCTCAGAGGTTTCTTTTAATGATGAAAGCGGGAGGCGGAGGCCGAGCGAGGAGGTGCCGGGGGTGAGGTAGAGTTCGTCGCGACGGAACTCCCAGGCGACGGTGGTCCAGTCATCGGTGGCGTAGTTCCACTTGATGGGGAGGACGTATCCGGCGGGTTTGGTGAGGCCTCTTGAGAGGAGGTTGGCGAAGTGTTTACGCTCAAGGGGATCCTCAAGCTTGGTCTCGCTGGGATCGATGGTGGTGGGGAGCTGGCTTTCATACCAGAGGTAGTAGTAGTGGTCCTCGTAGGCGGTGCGTAGGCAGTGGGGATCGACTTTCAGGGCGTAGGCGAGCTCGCGGCCAAACTTCGCGGCGAGGGTGGTGGTGGCGGAGCCGAAGCCATCGGGAGTGGGTTGGCCGAGCCAACGTTGGTCGTGCCAGATGGGCTTTCCGTCTTTCCGCCAGATGAGGTCGTAGGACCAGCGGGGGAGAGGTTCACCGGGATACCATTTTCCTTCGCCGTAGTAGCGGAGGCCTTTTTCACCGTAGGTTTTCTGGAGGCGGTTGAGGAGGTTGAGCGAGAGAGTGCGCTTTTGTGGGCTATCGGCGGTGGTGTTCCACTCGTCGCCCTCCATGTCATCGATAGAGATAAAGGTGGGCTCGCCACCCATGGTGAGGCGGACGTCATCTTCCTCGAGCTTAGTATCGACGGCCTCGCCGAGGGAGTCGATGGCGGTCCATTGGTCATCGGTGTAGGGCTTGGTGACACGGGGGTCCTCATGGATGCGGGTGACGGTGTTCGAGAATTCGAAGTCCTCGACTTCACATTCACCGAGGCCACCGACGACGGGTGCGGCGCTGGCGGGTTCAGGGGTGCAGGCGAGGGGGATGTGACCCTCGCCGGCGAGAAGTCCAGAGGTGGGATCGAGGCCGATCCAGCCGGCGCCGGGGATGAAGACCTCGGTCCAAGCGTGGAGATCGGTAAAGTCTACCGGGGTGCCGGAGGGGCCATCGAGCGCCTCGATGTCAGGGGCGAGTTGGACGAGGTAGCCGGAGACGAAGCGGGCTGCGAGGCCGAGATGGCGGAAGACTTGGACGAGGAGGTAGGCGCTATCACGGCAGGAGCCGACCTTTTTTCCGAGCGATTCTTCGCAGGTCTGCACGCCGGGCTCGAGGCGGACGGAATAATCCATGGCGCCTTGCGCGACTTGGTTCACCATGACGAGGAAGTCGACGATTTTGCATTCTTTACGGTCGATCGTTTTTAGGAATTCGGTGAAGAGCGGTCCGTCATCGCGGATCTTGAGATAGGGGAGGAGTTCTTCTTCTTGCTCGGTGGTGTATTTGAAGGGGTAGCTTTCGGCGGAGTCATCGACGAAGAAGTCGAAGGGATTGTAAACCTCGAGCTCAGCTACGAGATCAACCTCGAAGGAGAAGTGGTCTGTTTTTTCCGGAAAAGCGATGCGGGCGAGGAAGTTTCCGAAGGCGTCTTGCTGCCAATTTAAGAAGTGCGGCTCGGGCGTGATCTTGAGCGAGTAGGACTTGATGGGGGTGCGGGAGTGGACGGCGGGCCGGAGACGGATGATGTGCGGCGACATCGTGACCAAGCGGTCGTATTTATAAGCGGTTCGGTGATTGAGCGCGACGCGGATTCCCATGGTTTGAGGTTATGTTGCAGAATTCAGACCAGTGCCAATAAAAATCAAGAGCGCTCGGGAATTCCTGAGTGGTCCGCTTCGGTTACAGCTTTCGTTTGGCACGGAGTTTGCATAGAGTTCGGACACCCCATGTTTACCGACTACGCGACCGATGGATTTTTTGATGAAATGTTTTCGGCGAAAGGAGGTCAGGCCTTTCCGCATTACGCTAAGATCAGGGATCAGATCGGCAGCATGTCGGACGAGCAGCTTCGGGAGAAGCAGCGGCACCTTGATGCGTCCTTCCTTGAGCAGGGGGTGACATTTACCGTTTATGGAGATGGTGACCACGGGACGGAGCGGATTTTTCCCTTTGACCCGCTGCCTCGGGTTATTCCGGCGGATGAGTGGCAGGTGATTGAAGATGGGCTTACGCAGCGGATTATCGCGCTGAATCTTTTTCTCAATGACATCTATCATGAGGGGAAGATCATTAAAGATGGGATCGTGCCTGAGGAGGTGGTGAAGACTGCGGCGCACTATCGGCCGGAGATGGTGGGGGTGGACGTTCCTCAGAATATCTACATGCACATCTGCGGGAGTGATCTTATCCGCGATGATGAAGGCAACTACCTCGTCCTTGAGGATAATGGGCGGTGTCCCTCGGGGGCGTCTTATGTTTTGGAGAATCGCGAGGCGATGAAGCGGGCTTTTCCGAAACTTTATCAATCGCTCGGGGTGCGGCCGGTGGGGGACTATCCGGCTCTTTTGCGGAAGACGCTGGAGTTTCTTTCCCCGCGCCAAGCTGGGATGCCGGTGTGCGTCTTGCTCACGCCGGGACTTTATAATAGCGCCTATTTTGAGCATTCGTTTTTGGCTAAGCAAATGGGGATCGAGATTGTCGAGGGGCGAGATTTGGTGGCGGTAGACGGCTACGTTTACATGCGCACGACGCGTGGCTTGGTGCAGGTGGATGTGATTTACCGGAGGATCGATGACGACTTTCTGGATCCGACTGTTTTCCGTAAGGACTCTCTGCTGGGGGTGCCGGGGATTATGGAGGCTTATCTCAAGGGGAATGTCGTCCTCGCTAATGCTCTCGGAACCGGAGTGGCTGATGATAAGGTGACCTACGCATACGTGCCGGACATGATTAAATACTACCTCGATCAGGATCCGATTCTAAATAATGTCCCGACGTTCCTCGGCTGGCGTAAGAAGGACCGGAATCATATGCTTGAGAATCTCGAGAACTTGGTGGTGAAGGCAGCGAATGAATCCGGTGGTTATGGGATGCTGATGGGACCGAGTTCGACCAAAGCTGAGCGGGCTGAATTCGCGGAGAAAATCAGAGAGAATCCGAGGAACTATGTGGCCCAGCCGGTCGTCTCACTCTCGCGGCATCCGACGATCTGTCCCGAAGGCATTGAGGGACGGCATGTTGATCTGAGGCCTTTTGTGCTTTGTGGAGAAGACATTGAAATTATACCGGGCGGTCTTACAAGGGTCGCGCTGAATAAGGGGTCCTTGGTGGTGAATTCATCGCAAGGGGGAGGAAGTAAGGATACTTGGGTGCTTTAATCCCAACTTTTTAAGAATCATGTTATCACGAGTTGCAGATAGTCTTTATTGGCTGGGACGCTATGTTGAGCGGGCCGAAAATTTGGCGCGTATTGTGGAGGTCACTCGCCGGGAGGATCTCGAATCCTTCCGCCATGATCCTAGCGACAGCCTTTGGAAGCCGGTGCTTTTCGCCACCTGTGTGCAGGAGGAGGATAAGGAGCTGGAGACGCCGGATGACCCGGCGCATTTTATTACGCTGGATCGGAAAAACCCTGCTTCGATCGCGAACTGTATTGCTGGGGCCCGCGAGAATGCGCGGGTGGTTCGGGATCAGATCTCGGAGGAGATGTGGCTGGAGCTTAATAGCATCCACCTTTTTCTAAGATCGGATGCAGCTGAGCGCTCCTTTCATGACGATCCCGATGGCTTGTTCCGCCGCATTATCCGCTTTTCGATTATTTTCCAAGGGCTGACTCAGTCTACGATTTTACAAGATGAGGGCTGGCATTTTTCGCGTTTGGGAAAATTTATCGAGCGAGCAGATAAGACGAGCCGAATTCTCGACACCCTGACATTTCGGACGGGGGAGCCCTCGGCAATGGCGCTGCTTGCGGTGCTGCGCTCCTGCAGTGGCTTCACTGCCTTCCGCTCGGAATATCGGGACGATAATAGCTTCCGGAATGTGGCGTCCTTTCTTTTCTTCTCGGTCAACTTCCCGCGCTCGATCCGCTTTTGTCTCCGGCGGATTAACGAGGCGCTCCTCGAGATCTCTGGGACCTCCGATGGCTTTTTTACGAACGAGGCTGAGCGTCTAACAGGCCGCACTCTTGCGCAAATTAACTTCACCGATGTGGATCAGCTTTTCAAAGCAGGTCTTCATCAATCTGTCGACGAGCTGCAGCAGAATCTGAATGATATTGGGCAGTGCATTTTCGAGAACTATGTTCTTCTACCTTCCGAGCTCAGAGACGTCGTGCGGACAGAGGGTCTTCAGCACAGCCTTCTGCAACAACATCGACAGAAGCAGCAATAGGGATTTTTTATGCAGCTCAAAGTTTACCACCGGACGGAATATCATTACCACGCGCCGGTTTACGATAGTATCAATGAGGTGAAGCTTAGCCCGCGGGATGCCAATGGGCAGGTGTGCAAGAGCTGTATCGTGTCAGTCGTTCCGCCGGTGAAGCTCAATCCTTATATCGATCTTAATGGTAATCGAGCCCACCATTTCGAAATTCCGGAGCCTCATCAGCGGCTTGTTATCGAGGCACGGATGCGGATGGAGACGGCGGCTACGATCAAGATCGAAGACCTTCCTTATGGGGTGGAGATGTCGAGCTTGCGTGAGTTAGGGAAGAGAGATGACTGCCGTCCATTTTTACAGAGTAGCCCTTACGTTGAGGTGAATCCGGAAGTTTGGCGGGAGGCGATCGATATGATGGATGAATCCTCGGATGTTTTCCAGACGTCTTACGCCATTATGGCGACAATATTTAAAGAGTATAAGTATGATCCGGGCGCAACGGTGGTGACGACTCATGCGAATGAGGTGGTCAAAAAGCGGCAGGGGGTCTGTCAGGATTTCGCTCATGCGATGGTGGCGCTATGTCGATCGCTGACTATCCCGGCTCGCTATGTGAGCGGGTATTTTTTCGATGCGACTCGTGATAACAGCCTGCGTGGATCGGAGGCGACGCATGCTTGGGTGGAGGTTTTTGTGGAAGGCCATGGATGGATCGGTCTTGATCCGACGAATAATAAGGTGGTTGATGACACTTACATCGTGCTCGCGACTGGCCGAGATTATACCGATGTCGCTCCTGTTTCTGGTTCTTACTACGGCGGAGGCACGAGTAAACTGAAGGTTCACGTGGCGGTGCGGCGGGTGAGGTAAAAGCGGCGAGGGTCGACTTCATATTAGCCCGGAATTGTGAGGCCAAGGCCGACCGAAGGGGTCGACTCGTGGCTTTTAGGGGCGCAGGAGAGCTCAGGTGTGCGAGTTCAAATGATGCGCCCTTTCTCATGAGATGAGCCGCTGGGCTAAGGGAGATTTCTGAAGGTTGGGGGCTTGCGAGTTTCCTTTCTCCAAGTGCGCGCTTGCCATTTCTAGTGGGAGGGGCCACGGATGGGGCGTCCTTATGAGTGCGAATGCGATCCGAATTGCTGTTGGGGCCGATCACGGCGGAGTTGAGTTGAAAAACGCCATCGTGGAGGCGCTGAAAGGTGCGGGCCATGAGGTGGTCGATTATGGGACGCATGGCAGCGATTCGGTGGATTATTCTGACTTTGCCAATGAGGTGGGCCGCGCGGTGAATGAAGAGCGGGCGGACCGTGGCATTCTGGTCTGCACCTCGGGGGTGGGGGTCTGTCTTACGGCGAATCGTTATCGCGATGTCCGGGCCGCGAATGTGCGGACTGTCGGGGAGACGGAGACGATCCGTTCTCATAATGACGCGAACATTTTGTGCCTCGGGCAGAAGGTGGTTTCGACTGAGGTTGGCTTGGAGATGGTGGAGGCTTTTCTGGCGACGGATTTTGAAGGAGGCCGGCATGAGGCGCGTCTTTGTAAGGCTTCTGGAAGTCGTCTTGCGATGACAGATCCGGCTATATTTGAGGCCATTGTGGGGGAGGAAAAGCGACAGCGCAGCCACATCGAGCTGATCGCTTCTGAGAACTTCGCGAGTCCGGCGGTGATGGAGGCGCAGGGGTCGCTGCTGACGAATAAATATGCCGAGGGTTATCCGGGGCGTCGTTGGTATGGGGGGTGTGAGAATGTTGATGTGGTGGAGGAGCTGGCGATCTCCCGGCTGAAGGAAATTTTTGGAGCAGATCACGCTAATGTGCAGCCGCACTCGGGGAGTCAGGCGAACACGGCGGTCTACTTCGCGGTGCTCGATCCGGGTGACAAGATCCTGACGATGGATCTCGCGCACGGAGGTCATCTGACCCACGGGCATCCGGCGAATTTCTCGGGTCGCCTTTATGATGTCACTCATTATGGGGTGACGGCTGAGGATGAGACGATCGATTACGATGCGCTGGAGGCTCAGGCTAAGGAGGTGATGCCGAAGCTGATCACTTGCGGGGCGAGTGCTTACTCGCGCACGATCGACTTCGAGCGCATGGGCAAGATTGCCAAGGAGGTGGGTGCTTATCTTTTCGTGGACATGGCGCACATTGCTGGTCTGGTGGCGGCCGGGGTGCATCCGAGCCCGGTCCCGCATGCGGATTTCGTGACCTCGACGACTCATAAGTCGTTGCGCGGGCCTCGGGGGGGCATCATTCTTTGTAAGAAGAAGTATGCTAAGAAGATCGATGGTCGTGTCTTCCCGGGTGTGCAGGGTGGCCCGCTGATGCACGTCATCGCGGCGAAGGCGGTGTGCTTTGGCGAAGCGCTGAAGCCTGGCTTTAAGGAGTATCAGGAGCAGGTGGTGAAGAATGCGCAGGCGATGTCCGCGCGTCTTGAGTCGCATGGCTATCGGATCGTCTCAGGCGGCACGGATAATCATGTTTTCATGGTGGATCTGCGTCCGGCAGGGCTTGATGGCTCGATCGTCTCCGACACGCTCGATAAGGTCGGCATCACGGTGAACAAGAACTCGATTCCCTTTGATGAGGCTGGGCCGATGAAGCCGAGCGGTATCCGGATCGGGACGCCAGCGGTGACGACTCGTGGGATGAAGGCGGCGGATGTGGAGCAGGTGGCTGATCTGATTCACGAAGCGCTTCAAGGGCATGATGATGACGCGAAGCTGGCTGGAATTCAGAAGAAGGTCTTCGCCTTTAATGAGGCCTTCCCGATGCCTTGGTAGGAAGGGGGAGGTGGCCGTGCCCTCCGGTTGCGAAGTTAATATCCTAAGGGCAGAAGATCGGAGCAGCTACCGCCCGCTCTATTGGAATGGCTACGGGTCTGGAGGTCCCGGCTAGGATATGAGGCATGAGCCAAATTCCCGGCTCCGCTATTGCGATTCGAGGGAAAGGGTGGCAGTTAGGGGCTGTGAGTAATCCTTTTCGTGAAGACCTCGTCTCCCGTAATCGCCCTGAGGCGTGCACGGTTGTTATTTTTGGCGCTACTGGTGATTTGACGCACCGGAAGCTAGTGCCGGCGCTGTATAATCTGGCGGTCGATGGCGAGCTTCCACCGGGGGTTCAGATTCTGGGCTTTGCGCGCCGTGATTGGACGGACGATTTCTTTCGCGAGGGGCTCGAGAAGCTTAATCGCGAGGTCTCGCGCACGGGCCACGATGAGGAGATCTGGGCCTCCCTTTCGGCGAGCATCCAGTATCACCAGAGCGAGTTTCAGGATGAGGCGGGCTACCAAAGCCTTGCTGAGCGGCTGGACGCGATCGATGCGGAGCGGGGTGGAAAAGGGAACCGGCTTTTTTACATCGCGAGTGCTCCTGAGTTTTTCGACGACATCCTTCTCAATCTGAAAAAGGTAGGTCTCAGCGACGAGCGCGAGGGTTGCTGGTCGCGGGTGATCGTGGAGAAGCCCTTCGGGACGACCTTAGCGACGGCGCAGCATCTTAACAGCGTCGTGAATGGGACTTTCGAGGAGAAGGACACTTATCGTATCGACCACTATCTGGGAAAAGAGACCGCGCAGAACATCATGGTGCTACGTTTCGCGAATGCGATTTTCGAGCCGATGTGGAACAAGCAATTCATCGATCATGTTCAGATCACCTGTGCCGAGCATCTTGGAATGGAGGGCGGGCGCGGTGGTTATTATGATAAGGCTGGAGCGCTGCGAGACATGGTGCAGAATCACCTTTTACAGCTCCTTAGCCTCGTGGCGATGGAGCCGCCGACTGATCTTTCGGCTGACGGGGTGAGGGATGAAAAGGTGAAAGTTATTCGCTCGCTGCGGCAGTGGGACACGCCGGAACTTGTAGCGGAGAATGTCACTCGCGGGCAATACACCTCGGGAAATATTAATGGCAAAGAGGTCCCGGGTTATCGTGAGGAAGACCGCGTCGACCCCGAGTCTGAGACGGAGGCCTTCGTAGCGGTGCGCTGTATGATTGATACGTGGCGCTGGACGGGCGTGCCCTTCTACGTGCGCGTCGGGAAGCGTCTTCCTAAGAAGGCGACCGAGATTTCGATCCACTTCAAGGAGGTGCCGAGTGTCCTTTTCAATGCCTCTCCCGGAGGGGTGCCAGATGGCAATGTCCTCGTCATCCGCATCCAGCCGGATGAGGGGATTTCGCTGCGGATTAACTCGAAGCTCCCCGGCACGACGCTCCGCATGGAGCCGGTGAAGATGGATTTCCACTACGCAAGTAGCTTCGGCAAAAGTAGCCCCGAGGCATACGAGCGGCTTCTGCTCGATGCCATGGCGGGAGACGCGACGCTCTTTGCGCGCCGTGATGAAGTCGAGGAAGCGTGGCGCTTTATCGATCATATCGAGAGGGCGTGGCATGAGAGTGATGATCCGCCGCCGATGGCCGAATTTCCCGCAGGTTCGTGGGGTCCCAAAGAGGCGGATGAAATGCTGAAGGGCGAAGGACGGAAATGGAGGAGACTTTAATGAGTGCCACCTTTTCCACTGAGGGTCTCGGAGTTCCCGTAGAAGTCGCGGCGATAGATGGCGAACTCAAGAAGCTCTGGGAGGCGGATGATGCGAGCACGAATGCCTCGCTGATGAACTTCCTCGTCTACACCGAGGAACCTGATAAGCTCGTGGCAAATTCTGAAATGATTCAGGAATTTACGCGGGAAAATGCCTGTCGTGCCGTGCTCATCGCGATGGATCGCAAGGCGCCCGAGCCCTCGGTTAAGGCGTGGATCACGGCGCATTGTCACCTTGCCCATGGGCGGAAGTCGATCTGCTCTGAGCAGATTTCCTTCCTCCTAAGTGGCTATTCGTTTGGGCGCTTACGGAACACTGTTTTTGCGCATCTAAATAGCGACCTTCCGCTGGTTTTTTGGTGGCAGGGTGAGATTTCCGATCTCTTCGAGGAGCGACTTTACAGCATTCTGGATCGCTTCGTTTTTGATAGCTCGGTCTGGAGCGACCCGGCTGCGGGCTTTGCTAAGATTACCGAGGCTCGCGAGCAAACGCGGGACCACATGGTCACTCAGGACTTGGCTTGGACTCGGAGTTATCATTTCCGATTGGCGCTGGCCGGGCTTTTCGATGACCCTGTCGCGAGCCGTGCTTTTCCTGATTTGGAAAAAGTCACTATAGTGGCGCAGAAAAACCAGCGAACTACCGCTCTTTTACTTCTCGCTTGGGTTGCGGAACAAGCGAGCTGGAAAACGGTTACTTCAAACAAAAGCGGCGACGTCTTCGAATTCGACTCGAAAGGCGGGAGGAAGGTCACGGCAGAGATCGAGTGGGATGACAGCGGCGCTCCTCTCGGCTCGATCACCCTTGCGGCTCCGGATTGTGAGGTCGCGGTTTCCCGCCTCCGAGGGAATAAACACCTCAACCAGTCCATCCGCACGGAGGGTCACAAGCTCGACGTCAGCGGGCCAGCCGACGCCGACGATTCCTCCGGACTCGTCGCCGACCAGCTTTCTCGGGGTGGGAAAAACTCCCTCTTTTTACGTGTTCTCCCGAGGTTCCTTGAGCTGCTCGGGGGCCGGCACTAAGACCTAAGTGAAGTGCTTCACGATCCCGAATTAGAATAATTCCAATTTCGGCTTGAACCTCCCTGCTCCATGGCTAGGTTTCCGCCGTTGATGATTTCGCTCGACCACCGCACCAGCCCCAAGCCCGAGGAATTCCCCTCTGAGTTGGAGGGCTTGCGTATGACAAAGCAGCGACGTGAGGTGCTCTCGGTCATCATGAATGATCGCGATCATCCCACCGCGAATGACGTCTTCGCCCGAGCCAAGGATCGCATGCCCACGATCTCGCTCGCGACAGTTTACAACTGCCTCGAAGCCCTCGTCTCCCACCGACTGGTGAAGCAGGTAAACTTTGAGCGCGAGTCCTCGCGCTACTGCCCAAACTTGGCCGATCACTGTCATTTTCAAGACGAGAATTCAGGAACAATTCACGATGTTGTTTTTAAGAAGGGGGTTAAGCTTGAAGATTTTCTCGAACTCCCCCAAGGCACTGAAATCAGCCACCTCGAAATCAGCCTCAAGGGCAGCTTCGGCAAATAAACACTTTTTTAAAAAATGAGCCTCACTATTGAAAACCTCCACGCGTCCGTTGATGGGACGCCGATCCTCAAAGGTCTGAATCTCGAGATCCCGGCGGGCGAAGTCCACGCCATCATGGGGCCGAATGGCTCCGGTAAATCGACCCTTTCTAAGGTCATCGCCGGTCATGACGATTACGAGGTCACGGACGGAAAGGTCCTTCTCGATGGCGTCGATATCGCCGAGCTTGAAGTCGATGAGCGCTCGCGTGCGGGCATCTTCCTCGCCTTCCAATATCCGGCCGAAGTCCCCGGCGTCTCAAATGCCAACTTCCTCCGCGCCGCCCTGCAAGCCCGTATGGCCGATGGCGAAGAGATCGATGCCGTCGCCTTTTATAAGAGCATGTATGCCAAAATGGATGAGCTTGAAATGAATCGCAAGTTCACCAAGCGCGCCGTCAATGAAGGCTTCTCTGGTGGCGAGAAAAAGCGCAACGAAATCCTTCAGATGATGATGCTCGAGCCCCGCTACGCCCTGCTCGATGAAACCGACTCTGGCCTCGATATTGACGCGCTCAAAGTCGTCGCAAAAGGCGTGAACGCGATGCGCTCGCCCCAGCGCGGCTTCCTTGTCATCACCCACTATCAGCGCCTCCTCGACTACATCAAGCCGGACCACGTCCACGTCATGTCAGACGGCCAGATCGTGAAATCTGGCGGAGCCGAACTCGCCCTCGAACTCGAGAAAAACGGCTACGAATTTCTCAAACAGACTGCTTAAATCAACGGATTATGAAGCTCTCCTACACCTACTGGCAAGACGGCGAGGCCTTCCTTGGCCACTTGGACAAATACCCCGAGTATGAAACTCAGGGGTCCAGTTTAGAAGATCTTCAAGCGCACCTCGTCGATCTCTACCAAGATCTAACAAGCGGGGAGATCCCCAATGTCAAACATCATGGCGAACTCGTCATTTCATGAAGCGAGTTGACCTTCTCAAAAAACTCAAAAGCCTCGATTGCGAATTCATTCGACACGGCGGAAAACACGACTGGTATCAAAGCAATATCACAGGTGCCTGCCAGCCGATACCCCGCCATCGCGAAATCAAAGAATACCTCGCCAAGAGCATCATCAAAAAGCTCTCTCCCCCTTCCTAGTTTTTTTCCCACCCCCAATAACCGGGTAACTCAGTAACCCAATCACCCCTAAATTTCATGTCCTCAGAAACCGCCACCGTCCAACAAGTCGCTCTCGAAAAAGACGACATCGGAAACTTCTCCTATCCCGAAAATCATAAATTCGATGCGGGCACAGGATTGAACAAAGGCACCATCGACTACATCTCGAAGGTCAAAGATGAGCCCAAGTGGATCAATGATTTCCGCCATAAGGCACTCGATGTTTTCTTCTCAAAGCCCATGCCCACAAACTGGGCTACGAAGGATCTCGAAGCCATCGACTTTGATAAAATCCGCTACTACCTCTCGGATGGCGCGACCCCGAAGCGCTCGTGGGACGATGTCCCCCCGGAGGTCCTTGAGACCTTTGACCGCCTCGGCGTCCCGGAGCAGGAGCGCGCCTTCCTCGCCGGAGTGGAAGCGCAATACGACTCGGAAGCAGCCTACTCGAACGTCAAGGAAGCCCTCGCCGATGAAGGTGTCATCTTCGTGACCTGCTCGGAAGGCCTCAAGGAGCACGCCGATATTTTCCGCCCCTGGTTTGGAAAAGTGATCCCCGTCGGCGATAATAAATTCTCGGCTCTCAACTCCGCCGTGATGTCCGGTGGCTCCTTCATTTACATCCCGAAGGGCGTGAAGCTGAAGCACCCGCTGCAAGCATACTTCCGCATTAACTCTGAGAACTTTGGCCAGTTCGAGCGCACCCTCATCATCGCCGATGAAGGCTCGGAGGTCATGTATATGGAAGGCTGCACCGCACCCAAGTTCGAGACCGCCACGCTGCACTCCGCTGTTGTGGAACTCGTCGCGATGAAGGGCGCTAAGATTCAATATATCACCGTGCAAAACTGGTCCTCGAACGTGTTCAACCTCGTCACCAAGCGTGGCCTCGCACACGAAGATGCCGAGATCCGCTGGATCGATTGCAACATCGGCTCGCGCCTCACTATGAAATACCCCGGCGTCGTCATGAAGGGCGAGCGGGCCCGTGGCGAGGTCATCTCGATCGCCCTCGCGAACGACGGCCAGCATCAAGACACCGGAGCAAAAATGATTCACGCCGCGAACAATACCACCTCGAACGTCGTGTCCAAGTCGATCTCGGTTGGCGAAGGTCGCTCAACTTACCGAGGCCAAGTCCACATTCCCAAGCACCTCAAGGGTTGTAAAAATAACACCGAGTGCGATGCGCTCCTCATCAATCCCAAGAGCCGCACCGACACCTACCCTGCGATCTCGGTCAAGGGGAACCAGCACGTCACCCAGCACGAGGCCAGCGTCAGTCAGGTCTCGCAAGAAATGCTCTTCTACATGCAGCAGCGCGGCCTCTCCGAGACCCAGGCAATGTCCCTCGCGGTCAATGGTTTCATCAACGACCTCGTCGAAGAATTCCCGATGGAATACTCCGTTGAACTCAAGCGCCTCATCGATCTCGAGATGGAAGGCTCGGTTGGCTAATATTTTGGAGGTTCAGTCCTGCTAGGGATCATTGTTCAAAAGCGAAAATCACCTCAAATGCCCATCTCAAAGGTAGATTACGAAAATTCTACTCCGGCCGAACGGATGGCAGAGTTAGAGCGTCTTCGCGCCGAGCATTTCGGGTATAGCCTAGAAAATCCTCCTCGTATGGATCGGCGTTCTGTCTCTTTGAAATTTCTGACCTTCGAAGAGCATAACGAACAAAAACATCATGAATGGTTGATTAGCCATTCTGATGCGAACCCAGCACAAAGTCCTTATCTTTCTCCCGCTCGCGGGACCACTTTTCACTGATCACCAATAACTGGTAACTATCTCCATGTCCGCTACTCTCACATCTCCTGCGCTCGAAAAATTCGACGCTCTCGACTGGCCTGTCCGCACGGTCGAAAACTGGCGCTTTGGTTCCTGGAAAGAAGCCAATCTTTCCGATATCGAGCCGCTTGGTGCTGGTGCCTCTACTGATCTCCCGACCGAGATCGAGGGCGCGGCACGCTTCGTCTTTGAAAATGCCGAGCTCGTTTCCGGCTCCCATCATGCGGTGACTTTGCTCAGCGAATCTTGGGGCCCCGAGTCTCGTCTTGGCTCGCCTAAGCTCGCCGCTCTCCATTCGATGAAGTCCGATCATGGCATTTCTATCACCGCTTCTGGTGAGGAAACCATCGAGATCATCCACCTCGTCACGGGCGAAGGTCTCCTTCTGCCAAGTCTCGTCATCAATGCCGAGGCCGGCGCGAAGCTCCGCGTCATCCAGCGCTTCATTTCGACTGACGAGGCGGCGGCCGTGGTCCTTACAGCCGTGGATGTGAACCTTGGTGAAAAGGCTGAGGTCAAGTATCTCGTCACCCAAGAGCTGAACCTCGCGAGCAAGTTCATCCGCATTGCCGATTCCTGCCTGCAGGCCGGCGCAGATGCCAAGCAAGCGATCATCCACACCGGCTCGAAGTGGGTCCGTGAGGAAACCTACTCCACCGTCGATGGCTCGGATGGCCAGTCGCATATTCTTTCGGTCGCTCTTCCTGATACGAATCAGGAGTTCGACCAGCGCACCTTCCAGCACCATGGATCGCGCGACACCTACTCAGATCTCCTTTTCAAGAACACCCTCTTTGGAAAAGGGAAGACCATCTTCTCAGGCCTCATCTTTGTCGATGAAGGCGCTCATGGAACGGACGCCTATCAGACGTGTCGGAATCTCATGATGAGCGATGACTGCGAGGCTCACTCCATGCCTGGACTTGAGATCAATGCAGACGATGTGAAGTGTTCGCACGGATCCACCAGCGCCCGCGTTAGTGAAGAGGAAATTTTTTACCTCATGGCCCGCGGCATCCAGCCCAAGCTTGCTCGTAGTCTCGTTGCGAAAGGTTTTTCTGCGGAAGCGATTGAGAAGCTCGAAGACGAAACTCTCGAGGCGCTCGCGATGGAAGTGGTGGAGCGGAAGTTTCTTTTGGTTGATTAGGGTGGGCCGCTTGAGGGTCGTGAGCGTTCCAGCCTCCCTTCAGGAGGCGGGTTCTTCGTGGGATGAGACCCGGGATTGAAATCCCGGGCTTTGGACTGTGGTCCCTTTAGGACCCTTTTTGGGCTGAGAGTTTTCGGCTGGAGGGTGGTGAGC
>Ga0114957_1001548_pt1 | contig 24642 bp, 17 predicted proteins | sample BantaG_FD_87175 | JGI IMG/M metagenome (GOLD analysis project Ga0114957, IMG submission 87175) | Marine algal microbial communities from Bantry Bay, Ireland - BantryBay_4 metaG | ecosystem: Host-associated > Algae > Red algae > Unclassified | place: Bantry Bay, Ireland | collected 2014-11-21 | reverse complement strand
CAAATTCATACATTCGAAAATAAGGAATGGGGTGATTGGTCTAAAGAAGATTCCGAAAAATGGTCGGTAGCCTCAGGTTTAGGAGAGCAAGCCAGAAAGGAAATCAAAGGAAAACCGTACGACTATTATTTGGAGGAAATGACAAAAGTCAGAGAAGCTACCCTAGCTGAATTTGCCAACCGCGATGATGAGTGGCTCATGAAGGTAGACAAAAATTTCCCCTGGGGGCCGACCAACAATTATTGCAAATGGTTTCATGTTTGTGAGCATGAGTCTAACCACAACGGTCAGTTTAAGTTTATTCGCTCTAGAATTTCTTAAAAGATTAGCAGTACCCACATATAAGAATTTACTACAGAAATAAGAGACCCAAAGCACTTCTCTTTTAAAAAAAAATCAGGTTGTAAAGCTAGTCCTGAAGTTATGGAAGTGTATTTGTTATGCGTTTCAGATGCTTGATAAGTCTATTTGTTAGCCAAGTTTTTTAGCTATAATTATTTTCTGAATTTTAATATCCCACTACCTTTCCCTATTTTGCAGTTACCGAGGTCATTTAAACTTTCTCCATTCGCTAAAAAATTGACCTTTTTAGCCCAATTTTTGTCTTTTTTACCTTCCGTAGCGTTGCTATGCAAGTCAAAAAAGCCTTCAATTGATCAAAAAATGTCTAATTTTCGCCAGAACGCAGAAAGTTTAAATCACTTCACCATATAGAAACTTACTATGCAAAATATTACCAGACTTTTTGACTTTCCGTATTATCAATTAGAAAAATATAACCTCCCCAACTGCTTTTTAGACAAAAGAGATGGAAAGTGGGTACCCATGTCAACACAAGAATATGTTGACAAGGCAAATGCCATTAGCAGAGGCTTACTTCGGCTAGGTGTTCAAAAAGATGAAAAGATTGCCTTAATATCCATGACCAATCGGTCAGAATGGAATGTGATGGATACAGGAATTCTTCAGTTAGGTGCACAAAACGTTCCTATTTACCCGACCATTTCAGAAGAAGATTACGCTTATGTTCTCAATCACTCTGAATCAACATACTGCTTTGTATCCTGTTCAGAAGTGTATACCAAAGTTTTGGCAGTAAAAGACCAAGTGCCAAGCCTTAAAGAAGTCTACTCATTTGACGCATTGGATAATTGCAAGAATTGGAATGAAGTTTTAGAGCTAGGTGCTGATACTTCCAATCAAGATGTAGTGGAAGATAGAAAAGCAAGCATACAACCTGAAGACCTAGCAACGCTTATCTATACTTCAGGAACTACAGGTCGCCCCAAGGGTGTTATGCTATCCCATGGAAATGTAGTATCCAACGCAAAAGCAAGTGCAGGAAGATTGCCTATAGATAAAGGAAATGCACGTTGTTTGAGTTTTCTGCCTGTATGCCACATCTACGAACGTATGATGATTTACCTATACATGTATGACGGGGTTAGCATTTACTATGCGGAGTCGATGGAAAAAATTACCGATAACCTTAAAGAAGCTTCTCCGCATGTAATGACTGCTGTTCCTCGTTTGCTTGAAAAAGTATATGATAGTATCTTATCTAAGGGAAGTGCCTTAACCGGACTCAAAAATAAAATTTTCTTTTGGGCGGTTGATTTGGGATTAAAATACGAACCGTACGGTCAAAATGGATGGTGGTACGAGCGGAAGTTAGGAATAGCCAGAAAGTTGATTTTTAATAAGTGGAAGGAAGCTTTAGGCGGCCAACTTGAAGTAATCTCTTCCGGTAGTGCTGCTTTGCAACCGCGATTGGCCCGTATTTTCAATGCTGCTGGTTTAGGAGTGATGGAGGGTTACGGCCTTACCGAGACTTCACCAGTTGTTTCGGTGAACGACATGCGCGAGAACGGATTTAAAATAGGAACCGTTGGAAAGCTACTTAAAGATGTGGAGGTCAAAATTGAAAGCGACGGCGAAATTTGCGTAAAAGGCCCCAACGTCATGCAAGGCTATTATAAAGACGCTGAGAAAACCGCCGAAGTGATGATTGACGGATATTTTCATACCGGAGATATCGGTGAGATTGATTCCAACGGATTCCTAAAAATTACGGACCGTAAAAAAGAAATGTTCAAAACATCGGGCGGTAAGTATGTTGCACCACAGTTATTGGAAAACAGATTTAAACAATCGCGTTTTATTGAACAGTTAATGGTAGTCGGTGAAGGTGAAAAAATGCCTGCGGCGTTGATTCAACCAGACTTTCCCTATCTTTTTAACTGGGCTAAGCAAAACAATATTACGATTAGCGAAAATTCTGATATCGTTACGAATGATAAAGTATTGGCTAAATATCAAGAAGAAGTCGATATGGCCAACGAAGCTTTTGCGAAATGGGAGAAAGTAAAGCAGTTTCGCTTAACTCCAGATATATGGAGTATTAATGAAGGGCACCTTACTCCCACTATGAAATTGCGGCGTAAAATTATCAAAGAAAAGTACATGGCTTTATATGAGAATATTTACGGGCGTTAATCCAGAGCAATGAAAGTAGTATTAATATTCGTTTTATGTTTAGCCATTTTTATTGGTTTAATCTGGGGAGGTTTAGAGTTTTTTAAATATCTTCTGAAAATTAGAAAAAAAGAAAAAAAAGCCAAATAATACAAACACTAGGGACAATACCTAAGAACTCTAATCAATAAAAGGCTTTTATAGTTTTTAAAAAAGCCTTTGAACCCCAAAAAACCTCTTAGCAATTTTCCCCTTTTACAGGGATTATATCCCATCATCCGATAGATAAGTTTGTACCATCTAATAACAACAAAATCTAAAAAAGATGAAAAAAGTATTTTTAACTTATGCGGCAATCGCAGCACTCGCAATTACTTCTTGTCAAGACAATGGAAAATCTGACACTACTGAAGAAACCAAAACGGAAGCAACCACTGAGACCGATGAGAAGACGACTACAACGGAATCCTCAGATAGTGTACCCAAGTTTAGCGATTCAGACGTGCAAGCCTATGTAGACTCTTACGAAGAGTACATTTCTGCTTACTCCGAAGCTGCTGAAAGCAAAGACATTGACGCTCTTGCAGATTTGGCGACCAAAGGTCAAGAGCTAGGAACAATGGCTCAAGACATATCTGAAAAATTGACAGGTAAAGATGGGGAGCGTTTAGCAACCTATATGAGTGAAAAGGCTAAAGAAATTCAGGAGCTGTCCAAGAAAATGATGGAGTAAAACTACAAAACTATAAAGCAGAAAACCCTTTCAAATGGCATCATTTGGAAGGGTTTATTTTTCCATAGACTTTCATATTTACACTACATGGAATAAAAAGTATTCTTCTTTCTTTTATTTCAATTTATTATGCATGCATAATAAATTTCTTTATATTTGGCTTCCCACAACCAAATATATGAAAGACGCTACCATTGATTATGTTCTTAGAGCCACTTGGCAAGCAGTTGCTAGAATGTACAATGAGCAAGCGAAAGAATTTGATTCGACTATGGCAGTTGGGTTTACATTATTGAGTATTGACCCGAAAACAGGAACCCCATCAACAGCTTTAGGTCCCAAAATGGGCATGGAAGCCACAAGTCTATCTCGCATATTAAAAAGTATGGAAGAAAAAGGTTTAATCTTAAGGAAACCAAATCCCAAAGATGGCAGAGGCGTTTTAATACACCTCACAGAATTTGGTCTTGAGAAAAGAGATTATTCAAGAGATGTAGTGCTTCGATTTGATAATGCGGTAAAAGAAAATGTTTCAGAGGAAAAACTGAGTCACTTTTTTGAAGTCATGAATACCATCAACGGCCTAATTACTGAAAAGAAGATATATAGGAAAGAACTTAGAAGTTAGAAATACGAGGTATGAAAAGAATGATTCCAATTTCAAGTACGATGTCATGCTGAGCCTGTCGAAGCAAATTTGAAATTCTAAATTAGAAAGAAATACGAAGTAATAATCACTATAAAACACATGAACAAGCACATTAAAAAAGTAGCGGTAATTGGTTCGGGTATCATGGGAAGCGGCATTGCCTGCCACTTCGCGAATATCGGAGTCGAAGTCTTACTCTTAGACATCGTTCCGAGAGAACTGACCGATAAAGAAAAAGCAAAGGGACTCACCCTAGAAGACAAAGTAGTTCGCAACAGATTGGTAAACGATTCGTTGATGGCGGCTTTAAAATCAAAGCCCTCTCCTATCTACCACAAAAATTTCGCACACCGAATTTCTACTGGAAATCTAGAAGATGATATCGCCAAAGTTTCTAAAGTAGATTGGATTATCGAAGTTGTTGTTGAACGTTTAGACATCAAAAAGATAGTTTTTGAAAACTTAGAAAAGCATAGATCTCCGGGTACTTTAATTACTTCGAACACTTCTGGTATCCCTATTAATTTTATGAGTGAAGGGCGAAGCGATGATTTTCAGAAACATTTCTGCGGAACACACTTCTTTAACCCTGCCCGTTATTTAAAGTTGTTTGAAATCATACCTGGACCTAAAACTTCACCTGAAGTACTAGATTTCTTGAATGGATACGGAGAGCAATTTCTTGGAAAAACTTCTGTGATTGCCAAAGATACTCCCGCATTTATCGGAAATCGTATCGGTATTTTCAGCATTCAAAGTCTTTTCAACATGGTAAAAGAGTTGGGAATGACAGTTGAAGAAGTAGATAAACTTTCCGGACCCGTAATCGGTCGCCCAAAATCCGCAACCTTCAGAACTGTTGATGTTGTTGGTCTTGATACTTTGGTTCATACAGCGAATGGCGTGTATGACAACTGTCCGGATGATGAGAAGCGTGGTATTTTCAAATTGCCAGATTTCATCAATACCATGATGGAAAATAAATGGTTGGGAAGTAAAACGGGGCAAGGTTTTTATAAAAAATCAAAAGATGCTAAAGGCAAGACAGAGATTTTGACTTTAGATTTAGATACCATGGAATATCGCTCGAAAAAGAGCGCCAAGTTTGCCACATTAGAATTGACTAAAACCATAGATAAGGTTGTTGACCGTTTCGCGGTTTTAGTAGATGGAAAAGATAAAGCCGGAGAATTCTACAGAAAGAGTTTTGCTGCCTTGTTTGCTTATGTATCGCATCGTATTCCTGAAATTACGGATGATATTTACAAAATCGATGATGCTACAAAAGCTGGTTTTGGTTGGGAACACGGTCCTTTTCAAATCTGGGATGCTATCGGAATAGAAAAAGGCCTTGAAATTATGAAGGCTGAAGGTGAAGTTGCTGCTCCTTGGGTTGCTGAGATGTTGGCTTCTGGTCAAAAAACGTTCTACTCCGTAAAAGACGGCGCTACCTATTGCTATGATATTCCTAACAGGTCGGCAGAAAAAATTCCGGGACAAGACTCCTTTATTATTCTAGATAATATTAGAAAATCGAAAGAAGTATTTAAGAATGCTGGGGTTGTTGTTGAAGATTTAGGCGATGGTATTTTAAATGTAGAATTCCAGTCTAAAATGAACACCATTGGTGGTGATGTTCTAGCAGGCTTGAATAAAGCCATTGATATGGCAGAAAAAGACTTCCAAGGTTTGGTAGTTGGTAATCAAGCAGCAAATTTCTCAGTAGGTGCCAATATTGGAATGATTTTCATGATGGCCGTTGAGCAAGAATATGACGAGCTGAACATGGCTGTTAAAATGTTTCAAGATACGATGATGCGCATGCGTTATTCGTCAATCCCAACCATATCTGCTCCGCACGGAATGGCTTTGGGAGGTGGTTGTGAGATTTCGCTGCATGCTGACAAAGTTGTCGCAGCAGCAGAAACGTATATGGGCCTCGTTGAGTTTGGGGTTGGTGTGATTCCTGGTGGCGGTGGTTCCAAAGAAATGGCGCTTCGTGCTCAAGATATGTTTATGAAAGGTGATGTTGAATTGAATGTTCTTCAAGAATACTTTCTAACTATCGGAATGGCGAAAGTATCGACTTCAGCTTATGAAGCTTTTGATTTAGGACTTCTTCAAAAAGGAAAAGATATCGTTGTTGTTAACAAGGATAGACAAATTGCTACTGCAAAAGCACACGCAAAACTTATGGCAGAAGCAGGCTATACACAGCCCCCGATGCGAAAAGATATTAAAGTCTTAGGCAAACAAGCCTTAGGAATGTTCGTCGTAGGAACGGATTCCATGGAGGCTAGTCACTACATCAGCGAGCACGACAAGAAAATTGCTAACAAACTGGCTTACGTTATGGCTGGTGGTGATTTATCAGAACCCACGCGTGTATCTGAGCAATATCTACTAGATATCGAAAGAGAGGCTTTCTTATCATTATGTTCTGAGAAGAAAACTTTAGAGCGAATTCAGCATATGTTGAAGACGGGGAAACCTTTGCGTAATTAAAAACGTTAAAAAGACGTAAGACAGTTTGACTTAAGACGTAGGACTAAATAAATAATATGACTGCACAACATAATTTTAGAAAATTAAATATCTGGAGAGAAGGTATTGAAATTGTAAAAGACACGTATGCAACCACTAAAATTTTCCCAAAGTCTGAAATTTATTCCTTAACGAATCAAATGCAACGTTGTTCTGTGTCAATTCCTTCAAATATTGCGGAAGGAACCAGTAAGAGTTTAACAAAACATTTTTTTAATTATTTGGAGACAGCGCTTGGGTCCGCTTTCGAGCGGGAAATCCAGTTAATTATTGCTTTTGAAATTCATTATATATCAGAAGACACTTTTAAACATTTAGAAAGAAAAATTCAATCCATACAGGGGATGATTACACGTTTCATGGAAAGCTTAGAAAAAAAGTCCTAAGTCATACGTCTTATCGTCCTATGTCAATTTAGAATAAATTATGAAGACAACTTACATAGTAAAAGGGTATCGTACCGCAGTCGGGAAGGCCCCAAAAGGAGTATTTAGATTCAAGCGAACCGATGAATTGGCAGCTGAGACCATCGAACATATGATGAAAGAATTGCCAAATTTTGATAAGAAACGAATCGATGATGTAATTGTCGGCAACGCAATGCCAGAAGGTTCGCAAGGGTTGAATATGGCGCGTTTGATTTCATTAATGGGATTAGATATTGTTGATGTACCAGGAGTTACGGTAAATAGATTTTGTGCTTCAGGACTCGAAACAATCGGAATAGCAGCAGCTAAAGTACAAGCAGGCATGGCAGATTGCATTATCGCTGGTGGTGCTGAAAGTATGAGCTCGGTTCCCATGACGGGAAATAAGCCAGAACTGAACTATGATTTAGCAAAACAAGGTCATGAAGACTACTACTGGGGAATGGGAAATACTGCAGAAGCAGTAGCTAACGAGTACAACGTATCTCGCGAAGACCAAGATAATTTTGCCTACAATTCCCACATGAAAGCTTTGAAAGCACAAGCCGAAGACCGCTTTCAAAGTCAAATTGCTCCCATTGATGTAGAAGAAACCTATTTGGACGCCAATGGCAAAAAAGCACATAGAAAATATACGGTTACAAAAGATGAAGGACCGAGAAAAGGAACTTCTGTTGAAGTACTGAACAAGCTTCGTGCAGTTTTTGCTGCCGGAGGAAGTGTTACTGCTGGTAACTCCTCACAGATGAGTGATGGTGCTGCATTTGTTTTAATTATGAGCGAAGAAATGGTGAAAGAGTTAAATATTGAACCTATTGCTCGTTTGGTGAATTATGCTGCTGCCGGTGTACCGCCAAGAATTATGGGTATCGGTCCAGTTGCTGCGATTCCAAAAGCATTAAAGCAAGCAGGTTTAAAACAAAATGATGTTGAGCTGATAGAATTGAACGAAGCCTTTGCTTCTCAATCATTGGCAGTTATGCGCGAATTAGATTTAAACCAAGATATCGTAAACGTAAATGGTGGAGCTATTGCTTTGGGTCACCCATTAGGTTGTACAGGAGCTAAACTTTCTGTTCAATTATTTGACGAAATGCGCAAAAGAGATATGAAAGGCAAATACGGAATGGTGACCATGTGCGTCGGAACAGGACAAGGAGCAGCAGGGATTTTTGAGTTTCTTAACTAGAAAAACATAGAATAGAGAGAAGAGAAAAGAGATTTAGAAGAATGGCTCGACGGCATAATTATAAGAATTTAAAAATTTGGCAGTTGGGCTTAGAGATTGCAAATGATATTTCAGATTTGTTACTGACATTTCCAAAACATGAGCGTTTTGATCTAAGTACCCAAATGCGCAAATGTTCTATTTTAATGGCAAGTACTATTGCTGAAGGTTTTGGCAGAACAGATAAAAGCTTTAAAAACTTCATTGATTACTCTTTAGGCTCTTCTTTCGAATTAGGAACGCAATTACTGGTTGCGCATCACAGAAAATATATTGATAACGATACATTAAAAACAATTGAAGACAAGATTGCAGAATGGCAAAGAATGACAATGGGCTTCCAAAATGGCCTAAATTAAGTCTATTCTCTCTATTCTCTTCTCTCTTTTCTAAAATAAAACTATGAGTACAGAAACAGCAACAAAAGAAATACTACGAGGCGGTCAATTTCTTGTAAAAGAAACCAAATGCAAAGATGTTTTTACTTTGGAGGACTTATCCGAAGAACAAAAAATGATGCGAGATAGCACCAAAGAATTCGTAGATAGAGAACTTTGGGCACATTGGGAGCGTTTTGAAAGTAAAGATTACGCGTTCACCGCAGAAACCATGCGCAAAGCAGGTGAACTCGGACTTTTAGGAATCGCGGTACCTGAAGAATACGGTGGAATAGGAATGGGCTTTGTGTCAACAATGCTCGTTTGCGATTATATTTCTGGTGCTACAGGTTCATTTAGCACCTCATTTGGTGCACATACGGGAATCGGCACGATGCCCATAACTCTTTACGGCACTGAAGAGCAAAGAAAAAAATATGTTCCTAAATTGGCTTCTGGTGAGTGGTTAGGTTCGTATTGTTTGACAGAACCAGGAGCTGGTTCAGATGCAAATTCTGGTAAAACTAAAGCTGTTTTATCTGATGATGGAAAATACTACAGCATCACAGGACAGAAAATGTGGATTTCAAATGCAGGCTTCTGTAATCTATTGATTGTTTTTGCTCGAATCGAAGATGATAAAAATATTACAGGGTTTATTATTGAGAATAATCCCGAGAATGGCATTACCATGGGCGATGAAGAGAAGAAATTAGGAATTCACTCCTCCTCTACTCGTCAGGTTTTCTTTAATGAAACTAAAGTTCCAGTTGAGGACATGCTTTCTGAAAGAGGAAACGGATTCAAAATCGCAATGAATGCTTTGAATGTTGGACGTATCAAATTAGCAGCCGCTTGTTTAGATGCACAACGAAGAGTGGTCAATGAAGCTGTAAACTATGCGAATGAGCGTATTCAGTTTAAGACACCCATCATAAACTTTGGAGCAATAAAGGCTAAAATTGCTGAAATGACTACCAACGTTTACGTCGGTGAATCTGGAAGTTACAGAGCGGCAAAAAACATTGAAGATAGAATTGCTATCCGGACTTCGGAAGGTAATTCACATCAGGAAGCTGAATTGAAAGGGGTTGAAGAATATGCTATCGAATGTTCTATCCTCAAAGTAGCAGTCTCAGAACATGTTCAGTATACAACAGATGAAGGTTTGCAGATTTTTGGCGGAATGGGCTATAGCGCAGAAGCACCAATGGAGTCGGCATGGAGAGATTCTCGTATCGGTCGTATTTATGAGGGCACCAACGAAATCAACAGAATGCTTGCGGTTGGAATGTTGGTAAAGAAAGCTATGAAAGGGCATGTTGACTTATTAGGTCCTGCAACAGCTGTTGGAGAAGAACTAATGGGAATTCCGTCTTTTGATGCTCCTGACTTTTCTGAATTATTTGCTGAGGAAAAAGATTTGGTTTCACGTTTGAAAAAAGTATTCTTGATGGTTGCTGGTTCAGCAGTTCAAAAATTCGGTCCAGAATTAGAAAAGCACCAGCAATTGATGATGGCGGCGTCAAACATTTTGATTGAAGTGTATATGGCAGAAAGCACTATTCTTAGAACGGAGAAAAATGCAAAACGTTTTGGTGAAGAATCACAAGCGACTCAAATCGCCATGGCACGTTTGAATTTGTACAATGCAGTTGATGTCATTTTAAAAAGTGGAAAAGAAGCTATCGTTTCTTTTGCCGAAGGTGATGAGCAACGCATGATGTTAATGGGCTTAAAACGTTTCACAAAATATACAAACAACCCTAATGTGGTAGCCTTACGAACGCAAATTGCGGATAAAGTTGCCGCTGATAATGGGTATACCTTTGACTAATTCAAATTAAAAATTCGAACTCAGAAGTAAAACCGCTCTAATTAGGGCGGTTTTTTATTTGCTTTTCACGGTAAATGGGGATTTGAGTATTCCTTAAAGGGAGTATCTTTTGAGTCAAATGAAAAACAAAAAAACGATAGGTAATAGAAAAATACTTTTAGCAATTTCCTCGGTACTTTTTCTCGGAAGTCTCATATATGGCGTTTATATGGAATACGGACCTTTTAAGAGTTTCGAAGATGATGCGAAACCTACCGAAATAATACCTGAATATTTTGATTATGGTACAGTAGCAGATAGTAGCTACTGTATTGATTTTTACGAATTTCGAATGCCTATACCTAAGGCACATGAGGGCGACCATAAAATATATGACTACACGGACATAAGCTTTTACGAGCGAGATTCAGTATTAGCTACTCCTAGACTTGCCGCAAATGCAAACCACCATGATTTGCTCACCATACTACCCAAGTTAGTCAAAATTGATATAAAAGAAGATTTTGAAGGTTGGATGAACTACCGCTCGGAAAAATTCGAACGTGAATCGTACGATTCAGATTATTCTCTAATAATTAGTGCTCATAACCTTGAAAGTAGTCACTTGGGGCTTATATTAGTGCGTTCTCTAACATACATCCCCCTGACAATAAGAAGCAATGGTCAAAGGTAATTTCAGATATCGTTTTCCGGGAATATCACGGAGCAGAATCAAGAGGAAACTCAAGTCCGTTCGATCATTTTCTTCTGACCAAAGGAGCAAATAAAAATATCATCAGCTTCATGACGGAGATAAACGGTTTTGCCCTTAGCATTAACCTCTTCTATCAAACATAAGAACAAAAATGTCTACTCTTAGAAATGGTATACACTATTTCTTTTTACGGAAAATGATTCGAAACTATACTAAACGCTAGTTTTCAAAAGTTGTGTTTTGACTAGTCATGAAATCCGATTAACTTTATAAAATGGATTCATCATTATTACAGAAAGCCTATTCCCCAGAAGATTTTAGAGCAAGAGGGCATGAATTGATTGACCAGCTTGCCGACCATCTAGATAATCAAATAAACGAAATTGATACGCCAACCTTAGATTGGCATATTCCAGAGGACGAACGCTCTTTTTGGGTCGATTTTCTGGAAAACGGGGATGAAACCGATTTATTTCCGCAAATTCTAAAACGCATTACTTCAGTTCATAATCCAAAATGTATAGGTCATCAAGTCACCCCGACCGCCCCAATAACCGCTTTAACAGCTATGTTAAGCGGATTGCTTAATAACGGAATGGCAGTTTATGAGATGGGAATGGCGCCATCAGCTATGGAGCGTATCGTTACCGACTTAATCTGTAAAAAAATCGGCTATAACTCCGGCTCAAGAGGATTTCTTACCTCAGGCGGTACTTTAGCCAACCTAACTGCATTATTATCTGCTAGAAAAGCAAAATTGATCAATGATATCTGGAATGAAGGGCACGACCAACAATTAGGCATCATGGTTTCTGAGGAGGCACACTACTGTGTAGACCGGGCCGTGAAGATTATGGGACTTGGGGATCAAGGAATTATAAAAATTCCGGCAAGCAACGGTTATACGATGGATACTTCTGTTTTGGAAAAAGAATTCCAAAAAGCAACAGCAAACGGAATTAAGGTTTTTGCTATCGTAGGTAGTGCCCCGTCGACCGCAACCGGAGTTTATGATGATTTAGAGGAGATAGGAGCTTTTGCACATAAACATCATCTATGGTTTCATGTAGATGGTGCGCATGGTGGAGCAGCAATTTTTTCAGACAAATATAAATATAGCGTAAACGGTATAAAAAATGCGGATTCAGTCGTAATTGACGGACACAAAATGATGATGTTACCGACAATTACCACTGCCCTACTTTTTAAAAATGGAAATCATTCCTACACAACATTCAATCAAAAAGCAGATTATCTTTTGGTACAATCAGAAGATGAGGATTGGTACAATCTCGCCAAAAGAACTTTTGAATGTACTAAAACCATGATGAGCTTACATTGGTATACGATGCTCAAAACATACGGAGAAGGCATATTTGAAGAATATGTCACTCGTTTATATGATCTGGGAAAAGCATTTGGAACCCTTATCGAGCAAGAGCCTAATTTTGAATTAGCCCTACAACCGGTTACCAACATTGTCTGCTTTCGGTACGCAAATCGTAAACTAGAAAATATATCATTAAATAGTCTCAACGCCAAAATTCGTCAACAACTGCTTGAAGAAGGTGAATTTTATATAGTGCAAATAAAGCTACGTGGTATTCACTATTTAAGATGTACTATAATGAACCCGTTTACTACAGAAGTACATTTAAAACGATTGTTAGGGAAGGTGAAGCATATTGCAAGTATGTTAGGAGATTCTGACTTATAAGAATATCGCTCCTCCACTTAGAAAAGAAAGTTGGTTTTTGGCTTACCAAAAAGCGGTAGGTTTAAACTCGCAAACTTCCTCACATACTAATCGTAAATAAACCCAGAAAATAAAATGGTTTAGGGCAAGTTTACGAAGTCGAACCATTCTTTTTTCTAAAAGAAGAAATTAGCACAATTGTACTACTTCGTACTTCGTATTTCAAACCTCGTACCTCCAAATTACTCCCGCATAGCATCTAACACCTGCTCCTCACCTTCTTTGTTTGAGAAGTTAATAGCACACTGAATCAAGGCCAAATGAGAGTAGGCTTGAGGGAAGTTTCCAAGCAGCCTTTTAGTCTTAAAATCAATATCTTCACTAAACAAACCTAAATGATTACTGTAGCTTAATAACTTATCAAAATGTTTCATCGCTTTTTTCTCTTCACCTATTTTAAAGAGGCTATTGATGAACCAAAATGTACAGATCGTAAAAGAAGATGAGGGCAGTCCAAAATCATCCTCATTTTTATAACGGTAAAGTAAACCGTCATTGCTTAATTCTTTTTCGATAGCCTGTACAGTACTGACGAATTTTGGGTCTTTGGCGTGAATAAATCCGTAAGACTCCATCAACAATACAGAAGCATCCAAATCTTTAGAACCGTAAGATTGCGTGAATGCCTTTACTTCGTTATTCCATGCATTATCATGAATATCTTTTTTGATTTCTTGTTCTAGCTTCGTCCATTTTTCAAGTTTCCTTGTTTTTCTGAGAATTCGAGCAACTTTAATTGCGCGGTCAACAGCCACCCAGCATAAAACTTTTGAAAAGGTAAAATGGCGGTCTTCAGCTCTGAATTCCCAGATACCTTTATCGGCTTCCTTCCAATGGTTACCAACTATCCAAACTATTCCTTTTGTAATTCCCCACAGTTCTTCGCCGTTTTCAATATCGTTCGAGTATTGAAATAACTGCTCGTAAATGACATCCATCAAAATTCCGTAGATATCATTCTGCTTTTGTTTGTATGCTGCATTACCGACTCTTACGGGTTTTGAACCCTTGTACCCGCTAAGGTGTTCCAAGGTTTTCTCGGTCAGTTTCTTTTCGCGATTGATGCCGTACATGATTTGTAATTTCTCATCTTTATCCGGAATTAAGTCCACAATAAATTGTAGATACCGACGCGCTACATTCTTATGACCTAGCTGTCCGACAACTTTTATGACCATGGAGGCATCACGGATCCAACAGAAACGGTAATCCCAGTTGCGTACTTCGCCAATAGTTTCTGGCAATGACGTCGTAGCCGCAGCCAAAACCGCTCCCGTTTTATCGTAACTTAAAAGTTTGAGGGTAATGGCACTACGGCTAATTTGCGCATTATACTTTTTATAGGTCGGGGTTTTACTGCTCCAGTTGAGCCAATAAACCTTAGTTCGCTCTAATTCGGTATATACTTTTCGTGTGGTCGGTTTAAAGATTTTTTCATTATATCCCAATAAAAAGAAACCATCATCGGACAATTCTATTTCGCGCCCCTCGATAACGGCATTTTTATTGAATGACGTATACAAGAAAAACGTGTCAAATTTTTCTTCTTTCGTAAGACTTACAATAAAATTCTTCTTCACATAGGTATTGGTCACACCTTTGGCATATTCAAGCTTTGGGTCATATTTTACTTTGAACCTAGGCTTCCCAGAAATGTATTTGAAAAAACGAACTACTTCAGGGGGAGCATTATACCCGCCACCTTCTTTGCGGTATCTGGGCATGAAGTCACGAATTTCAAAGCTATTTTCCCCATCTGAAAAATGAGTAATTAAAACAGCCGTATGCTTCTTATAACGCTGCTTAATCGTATAGCGTTCATCAATGATAATATCAAAGCTACCGCCAATCTCTTCGTCCAACAATTTTGCGAATACCGAAGACGAATCAAACTCGGGCAAACAACACCACTCTAAGTTTCCAGTTTTTGATATCAGTGCCGCACTTCGACAATTCCCTATTATTCCGTAGTCTAAATTATCCATTTAATAAAAATCTTGATTTCATTGAGCAATCAATTGCGATTGCCTTTCTTTTTACCGAAATTGAGAGAAATTAACATCAAAACAAAGTAAAATCATCAATTTATGGGTAAAACTATCATAATCTCAAATAGACTCCCCGTTCAATTGCAAATTAGCAATGGAAGCATTACCGCAGTACCAAGTGTCGGTGGTCTGGCAACAGGAATGAAATCGGTACATTCTGGTGGTGATAGTCTGTGGATTGGATGGAGCGGTTTAACAGATGAGGAAATTCCAAAAGAATTAGAACCCGATATTGATAAAGCATTAGCGCAGCACGGTTCCTCAAAAGTTACTTTGACCAAGGCCGATGTAGAAGGTTTTTACTTCGGGTTTAGCAACCGTACAGTTTGGCCTTTGTTTCATTATTTTCTAGAGTATTCAGAATTTGAATTGGATAGCTGGAATACCTACAAATCGGTCAACCAAAAATTCGCCGATGCCATTCTAGAAAAAGCGGGCGAAGACGATACGATTTGGATTCATGACTACCAGTTGATGCTCGTACCGCAAATGGTTCGAGAGCAGCGACCCAATATTTCCATCGGATTCTTTTTACATATTCCCTTTCCCTCTTTCGAGATTTTCAGAACCTTGCCCTGGCGCGAAGAAGTGTTAAAAGGTTTATTAGGCTCTGATTTAATAGGGTTTCATATTTATGATTACGAACGGCATTTTTTAAGTTCGGTACGCCGTATTTTAGGATTGGAGGTGAGTTTCAATGACATTTATTTGGACAATAGAGTCATTAAAGTAGATTCCTTTCCCATGGGAATCGACTATAAGAAATTCAAGGATGCCGCAGAAGAACATTCAAAAAGAAGTCCAGGTAAGTTATCCGAACTACAAAAAAGGTTGAATACGCATAAAGAATCAGATCCAGAAGCGAAGTTCTTCCTCTCAATTGACCGTTTGGATTATTCCAAAGGAATCGCGAAACGCTTGAACGCTTTTGAATATTTTTTGAATAAATATCCGCAGTACAAAGAAAAAGTACGTCTTATTATTTTGGCCGTACCATCACGCTCAAACGTTCCGCAGTACCAATTGTTAAAGCGTGAAATTGATGAGCTGGTAGGGAGAATAAATGGAGAGTTTTCAACGGTAAGCTGGACACCGATTTGGTATTTCTATCGGTCCATGCCTTTTGAAAATCTTATCGATTTATATACCTCTAGCGATATTGCATGGTTAACGCCGTTGCGAGATGGTATGAATTTAGTCGCCAAAGAATACATCGCGACAAGAATCGACCAAACGGGCGTTTTAATACTTAGTGAAATGGCAGGTTCGGCAAACGAAATGAACGAATCATTGCTTATCAACCCTAACAATTTTGAACAAATAGCGGATACCCTGCACCAAGCAATCACAATGCCCGTAGCGGAACAGAAAGCCCGTAACCTGGCGCTTCAAAATAGATTGGAACGCTATAATGTCGAAAAATGGGCCAATAGTTTTATGACCTCCTTACTTGGCCAGAACGACCTCGAGGCCGCGAATGTCTCTAGAAAAATTACTGACAAGCTCTTACAAGTAATTTTAGGGGAATATAAAAATGCAAAGAAAAGACTTCTGTTTTTAGATTATGACGGAACGCTCGCAAGTTTTCATAATGACCCACAAAAAGCTAGTCCGGATGAAGAACTATATTCCTTACTAGATGCGCTTCACAATCAAGAAAATACAGTATTGTTTTTAATAAGCGGTCGCGATAAAGACACGTTTACCAAATGGTTTTTACCGAAAGGCTACAATATGATTGTAGAACATGGGGTTTGGGTTTCTAGGGGTGGTGAAGCGTTCAAACTTTTAGAAAATGTCAAAAATGATTGGATGGGTAAAATTCGTCCAGTACTTGAATCATTCGTAGACCGCACTCCTGGCAGTTTTATCGAAGAAAAAAATTACTCTTTGGCGTGGCATTATCGAAAGACAGACCCAGATTTCGGAACACTTCGCGCCAATGAGCTTTCTGAAGTATTGACCAGCTTAATTGGAACAGATGATTTAAGTGTACTTAATGGCAACAAAGTAATGGAAGTCAAGAGCAGCAATGTGAATAAAGGTCGCGCATCAATGCGTATGCTTGGAGAAGACGTTTACGACTTTGTTTTCGCCATAGGTGATGACTGGACCGATGAATTTATGTTTCAAGAATTACCGGAAAGTACGGTTACGGTCAAAGTGGGTCGGCATAAAACTTCTGCTAAGTACTTTGTTGAGAATACTCAAAAAGTTCGCGAGCTTTTAAAATCGTTTGTCAAAATATAATATATTGTATCATATAATATGTTTCTTCCCCAAAAAGGGAAGGTGGTTTTTTGTACACCTGAAAGCCGATACAAAAAATCGGAAGGGGTAAAACGCAAAACACTAGAGCTAGAGCTAGACCTAAAATCGTAACAATACCTACTTACAGGCTTTCTACTTATCCCGTCTTACTATCCAGAAAAAAATTGGAAAGGAATCTATGCCGATGTGTAAAGGGTGGGGAACAAAAAAATTTAAACAACTCGAATGAAAAGATTATTGCTACTAATTTTTCTACTGCTGACAACAAAATTACTTGCCCAACCAAACACCGAGGTATACCTTGTCGATATAACTAGTGTTGATGGCAAAACGCATTTAAGTAACCTCAGGAACATATCCAATAACAAAGGCTACGACAACCAACCCTCCTTTTACGATAACAATACGGTGTTGTTTTCTTCCACACGAAACGGCCAGACTGATATTGCCAAATATGATATTACATCAGGCACTACTTCTTGGGCTTCAGATACCCCGGGCGGCAGTGAATATTCTCCGTTAAGAATTCCCGAAAGCATTGCTATTTCTGCCGTAAGATTAGATACTACTGGCTTACAGCGTTTATACGAGTATACTACTCATGACCAGTCGTCTAAGTTGATTTTAGACGGAGCCAAAGTGGGTTACCATATTTGGTTTGCCTCCGATATGTTGGTGGCAACCATTTTAGTTGAAAATAGAATGGATTTAATAGTAAGCTATCTAGCCAACATTGGACAATATACTGTTGCTCAAGAAAATGTTGGTAGGGCATTACATAAAATTCCGAACTCTGAATTGGTTAGTTTTATCAGCAAAGAAGATGGCATCAACTCGTTGAAATCAATTCATCCTGTTACACATGAGGTCAAATTTATCGCTACGCTTCCTAACACAGCAGAGGATATTTGTTGGTTACCAGATGGAAGCTTGCTAGTACCCGACGGTAATAGGATTTACAAGCGTAAGCCAAATAATAAAAATATAGCGCCAGAAGCAATCAATTTAATCCTATTTAAAGAAATTCATACCATTTCAAGAATGACGGTGAGTCCGGATGGCAAACAATTGGCCTTTGTTTCCGAAAATTACCCAGCGGATATCGTACAAATACAAGTAGATTCTTTTAATGCCGAAAATCTTGATGCCTTTGCGGCTTGTTATTCCGAAAATGTGCTTGTTCGAAATTTTCCAAGTGATACAATAACCTTAGGCAACAAGGCGCTAAAAGCTGGGTATCAAAGTTATTTCAAAAACCATGTAGAAACGACTGTCGAAGTTGTGAAAAGAATTCAAATCGGTAATGTGATTATTGACCAGGAACTTGTAAGAAGGTCTGGGTTCACCAATCAACAAGCTGCCATTTATGAAGTCAATAAGGATAAGATTACAAGTATGACCTTTATTCATGAAAAAGAAAAAATTCCCAATACGGAAGCTATAATTAATCAAAACCTTACGGCATATCGTGCGAGAGATATTGATGCATTTTTAAATGCCTATACGGAGGATGTGGAAGTGTATATGTTTCCAAACAAATTAAGTTACACCGGCAAGGAAAAGATGCGAGAAGGATACGTAGACTTTTTTAAAAATACTGAAGGCCTTACCTGTGAAATAAAGAATCGCATGGTCATAGGAAACATAGTAATTGACGAAGAATACCTAAGCATAAACGGAAGTAATCATTCTGCAGTTGCTATCTATGAAATCGAAGACGGAAAGATTTCAAAAGTTACATTTATTCAATAATGTAGCACTTGCAACCAAAACCACACATTCTCCCTGTTATTATCATATCGCAATTCGCCTGCACTTCATTATGGTTTGCAGGCAATGCCATTGTAGATGATTTGGCCTTAAAAACAGGGTTAGGCAGTGAAATTATCGGCTATGTGCTATCATCCGTGCAGTTTGGTTTTATTTCTGGAACCTTGATTTTTGCTCTTTTAATGATTGCCGACCGCTTTTCACCTTCTAGGGTATTTATGGTTTGCGCTTTGCTCGCGGCAGCTTGCAATATCGTTTTACTTTCAGAAGAAATATCAAAATGGGCATTGCTTTTAGTCCGTTTTGGCACGGGTTTTTTCTTAGCGGGAATTTATCCAGTAGGCATGAAGATAGCTGCTGACTATTATGAAAAAGGTTTAGGAAAAGCATTAGGCTTTTTAGTAGGCGCCCTAGTTTTAGGTACTGCACTCCCCTATCTCGTAAGTGGCACCGAGCTAGGCAGCAATTCGGATACAGTCATAACAACAGTTTCTATTTTGGCGGTTTTTGGAGGTGTTTTACTTTGGATATTCGTCCCCAATGGTCCTTATCGTAAATCAAGTAGGCAATTGCAATTAAAAGCTGGCCCTGAATTATTCAAAATCGAAGGATTTCGAAAAGCAGCTTTCGGTTATTTCGGTCACATGTGGGAACTCTATGCCTTTTGGGCTTTTACTCCTTTGGCGATTCAGACATTCAATACCATAAGTAACGCACAGATTTCCGTCGCCTTATGGACAGGAATTACAATCGGCCTAGGAGGATTATCCTGTGCTATTGGCGGTTATATATCTCAAAAATCAGGCAGCCATAAAGTTGCATCATATTCTATATTGCTTTCTGGGTTATTTTGTCTTGCATCTCCATTACTATTTCAATTGCCCGCTACCCTATTCTTAGGAGCTTGGTGCCTTTGGGGAATGGCCGTTACGGCAGACTCGCCTCAATTTTCGAGCCTTGTGGCGAGTGCTATAACTCCTGAATTAAAAGGAACGGGGTTAACATTGGTAAACTGTATTGGGTTCGCAATCACCATTTTCAGTATTCAGTTATTAGGTCAACTGGCAACTTATACAAATCCTAAGTATATCTTTTTGATGTTGTCATTAGGTCCTATTTTAGGAGTAGCCAGTCTCGGAAAATCATCTTCTTAAGCAATCATACCAAATTAAACGTAGAATAAACGTATTTTAGAATGCTTAAAAATGTAAATTTTTCAAGGATTCCTCCCTTCAGAAGAAGGGAGGTGGATTCTGACAAAGTCAGAAGACTGAGGGTTTGAACGCCCAAATCATGCCACATCCCACGAACCAATACTAGAAAACGCAAACTAAAATAAGCATACCTAAAACGATTCCTGCCTTTGAAGGAATGAAAATAAAATCATTATTGATGAAAAAAATACTACTTCTCAGCTTTCTGATAACCACCGTTACATTTTCCCAGACAGACCAACGTATTTACGATATTATCAATGACGTTTCTGCAGAACGTATCGAAAAAGATATTACCACCCTTGCCAACTTCGGCACACGACATACTTTGAGCGATACCTTATCTACTACTCGAGGTATCGGTGCTGCGAGAAGATGGATAAAAAGTGAATTCGATAAAATTTCTTCAACTTGCGACAATTGTCTAGCTGTTTCTTTTCAAAAAGATTTAATCAAAAAAGGAACCAATGCACGTATTATAAAAGACGTTTATGTAGTCAATGTTGTCGCTGTTCAAAAAGGAAGCAAATACCCTAATCGCTATATAATCATGAGCGGTGATATTGATTCCCGAGTTAGCGACCCCACTAATTATACCGATGATTCCCCCGGAGCGAACGACAATGCCAGTGGTATGGCAGGCACTATTGAGGCAGCACGGGTACTTTCTAAATACAAATTTGAGAGTAGTATCATCTATCTCGGACTATCAGGAGAAGAGCAAGGCTTGTTTGGCGGAAAAGGTTTAGCTGAACAAATGAAAAAAGATGGCTGGGACATTATCGGAATTTTCAATAACGATATGATAGGGAATATTACTGGTGTAGATGGCGTGGTCAGTAATGTAGACTTTCGGATTTTCTCAGAACCCGTGCCCGCAACAGAAACTGAAAAACAACGAAACGCAAGACGTTTTTATGGAGGTGAAGTAGATGGAGTTTCGCGGCAATTGGCACGTTATGTACATAAAACAACCAAAACGTATATGCCAGAAATGAACCCTATGATGATTTATCGCTTAGATCGTTTCGGTCGTGGCGGACACCACCGCCCTTTTAATGATGCTGGTTACGCAGGAATACGTGTTATGGAAGCGCATGAAAACTATACCCAGCAACACCAAGACATCAGAACCGAAGACGGAATCAACTATGGCGATGTGATAGAGCATGTTAATTTTGAGTATGCTAAAAAACTTACAGCTGTGAATGCTATTAATATGGCATCGCTCGCCTGGGCACCACCAGCTCCTGAAAAAGTAGAAATCGGAGGCATCGTTGAACCGGCTGCAAAATTCAAATGGAGTAAAGTTGAAGGAGCTGTGGGCTATAAAATCCATTGGAGAGATACCACCTCGCCTACATGGGACAATAGCAGATTCGTAGGCGATGTAACCGAGCATACCCTTGATGGCATCGTTATTGATAATTTCTTTTTCGGTGTTTCAGCAGTGGGCAAAGACGGGTTCGAAAGTCCTGTTGTCTTTCCTAATGCTGTATTTCGATAGGTAATTAAGGCTTAAAAGGTATTTCTCGATAAAGGGGAAGTTACTCCTAGGTCAAACGGCATAAACAAAATGAATAACCTAAATAAAATATTTTTTTTGAGCTCCTCCCTTCAGACGAAGGGAGGTGTCCAACTTTGCTGGACGGAGGGTTTGACCCCGCAAACTGGCTAACGCAACAGAAGTTGACGATAGAGAAAAGATATTGACTTCGCAAGTTTGCGATATCAAACTCCCCTTTCTCTGCAAGCGGATTCATTCCCCTCTCCCGATAACTTTAGGGACTGAAGAGGGGAGTTAAAAAAACCAAAATCAAACTATGGCCCCTTCTTGCCTCCGACGAGAGCGGCACGAACGAGAGAAAGGCATAACTTTAGAGATATACTACTATTCATATGAAAAAAACTTCAACAATTTTATTGACACTACTACTTTGTGTGTCCCTTAACGAGATAAACGCCCAAACCTTTACCGAGCAAGACACCCTCCGCGGCAGTATAACCGGAGAGCGCGCTTGGTGGAATTTGAATTACTACCATTTAGATATCGAAGTAAAGCCAGATGAGAAATTTATCTCGGGCAGTAATACGATTCGTTATGAAGTACTGAATTCGGAGCAAGTACTTCAGGTTGATCTGCAACCACCGCTAAAAATCGAAAAAGTAACACAAGACGGCAAGGAACTAGACTTTTCTTCAAAAACCAACGCCCACTTTGTAAAATTGAAAAAAACTCAAAATGTCGGCGATTACAATGAAGTTATCGTCCACTATTCCGGTAATCCCAAAGAGGCTGTTCGCGCACCTTGGGACGGAGGTTTTTCGTGGAAAAAAGATATGAACGGCAAACACTTCGTGGCGACTTCTTGCCAAGGTTTGGGTGCCAGCGTATGGTGGCCGAACAAAGACCACATGTACGACGAAGTAGATAGTATGCTTATCAGCGTAAAAGTGCCCAAAGACCTTATGAATGTCTCTAACGGTAGATTGCGAAAAGTTACCGAGCAGACCAATACCAAGACCTACCATTGGTTTGTCGCCAACCCGATCAACAACTACGGTGTAAATGTGAATATTGGTGATTACGTTTATTTTGGAGAAAAGCATGCAGGTGAAAAAGGCGTTCTAGATATGGATTATTATGTGCTTCGAGACGACTTAGAAAAAGCCAAAGAACACTTTAAAGACGCTCCAAAAATGATGAAAGCCTTTGAACATTGGTTTGGTCCCTATCCTTTTTACGAGGATAGTTTTAAGTTGGTGCAGGTACCTTACCTAGGAATGGAACATCAGAGCTCCGTAACCTATGGCAACCAATTTAAACAAGGCTATTTAGGGCAAGATTTGTCGGGCAGCGGTTGGGGACTCAAATTCGATTTTATAATCATACACGAAGCGGGTCATGAATGGTTTGCCAATAACATTACCTATAAAGATGCAGCTGATATGTGGGTTCATGAGGGCTTTACTTCCTATTCCGAGAATCTCTATTTAGATTATCATTACGGAAAAGAGGCCGCAGAAGATTATGTAATTGGCCTGCGGCAAAATATTCAAAATGACAAACCTGTAATTGGTATTTATGACGTGAATCATGAAGGCAGCAGTGATATGTATTACAAGGGTTCAAACCTGTTGCATACCATACGCCAATTGGTAAATGATGATGAAAAGTGGCGCCAAATTTTAAGGGGCCTCAATAAAGATTTTTACCACCAAACGGTAACTACCAAAGAAATCGAGGCTTATATCTCCGAAAAATCCGGGATAGATTTATCAAAGGTCTTTGACCAGTATTTGCGAACTGCCAATATTCCCAACTTCGAGTACAAAGTGAGTGAAAATGTTCTGGAATACAGATATACCAATGTGGTGAAAGGTTTTGAAATGCCCTTAAAAATTCTTTTGGGAGCTAAAACACACCACTTAATCCCTTCAACTGAATGGAATACCGATAAAATTGAAGGACTACCTGAGGTGACTATTGACAGAAATTATTATGTGAATAGTGCCAAAATCAACTAATTATAAAGGATATATGTGTAATTGTGAACATATCCCTACGTTCTACGCAATTTGACAAAACCAACAATGACAAACATTCCAATTTCAAAATACGACCCTTTTACTAAAAAATTCAACCTTGAATGGGAATCCTTGGGTGGAAATGAGTTTTATGAAAAAGTTTTGAATGGAACTATTAATATGGTTTCTACTAAACCCGATATCAATCGACTTTTTCTGACAGCAAACCATTTAGAGGGTAAAGATTATCTAATATTAAGACATCCAAGTAAAGATTTTATGCTTGACATTGGAGACAAATTTTACATTCTATTTGAGAATAACGAAGTTTTAGAATTTGACATAGAAAAAAAATCTTTTCACCTTTACAATAGCTTAAACGACACGTATAAACAAGTTTACGAAAACAGAATTTTATTATACAAAGAGGATTTAGACAATCTATCTCAAAATCTAATAAAAGACTGGCGAATATTGACTTCTGGAAACAGAAAAATTGAGGGAATGCGACCTTTTGGCGGAACACACCATAAATACGACAACAAAGAAAATTTACAAATTGCTCTGAAAAACTTATTCAAAGATTATAATGAAATAGTTAGCGGAATAGAAAATTATGAGCCATTATCAAAGCTTGATTTTAAAGACGAAATCAGTTTAACAGAAGTTTGTCACTTGTATTTAATGAAAGACTTAGCAAATGGATATTTCAAAATCGGAATATCAAATAATCCAGATTATCGAGAAAAAACCTTACAAAGCGAAAAGCCAACTATAGAGCTGGTAACCTCAAAAGGATTTTCTAATCGAAAAATTGCTTTAGCTTTTGAAAGTTCATTGCATAAATCCTATGATAACAAAAGATTGCGTGGAGAATGGTTTGAATTGACAGAAAGAGAAATAGCAGAAATAAAAGAAATACTGGAATAAAAACTGCGTAGAACAATAGTAACCGTGGCACAAGCCTCTGATCGATAAAAAAAGAACGATTTCAAGCCTCTATAAGAGGCTTTTTTCCTGTAATTTCAGTATTGGCAGGGCAACTTTGGAAACCTTGAAAAGACCGATAACAGGTCTTGGACAACGTTTT
>Ga0114957_1001544_pt1 | contig 24669 bp, 14 predicted proteins | sample BantaG_FD_87175 | JGI IMG/M metagenome (GOLD analysis project Ga0114957, IMG submission 87175) | Marine algal microbial communities from Bantry Bay, Ireland - BantryBay_4 metaG | ecosystem: Host-associated > Algae > Red algae > Unclassified | place: Bantry Bay, Ireland | collected 2014-11-21 | reverse complement strand
ATAAAACTTTTTTCACAAATTTAGCATATCGATCATCATTTGATATCTGATATAGATTACCAGCTTTTTGTAAGAGTTTATAATTCCTTTTATGCTGTTCATGTGTATAGCTACCAGCCATGTATGAAGTTTCATCTACTGATTTGAGTTGAGTTTGTGTATCGTTGGTTTTCTGTACAGTTTTTGATGTTGGTGTTTGTACTTCTATATTGGAATCACTTAAGTTTTTTATTTCTTGAACTTTACGCGTACACGATAGTGAGCATAGCAGGATAGCTACTATTAAAACAACCGACTCACATCCTCTAATCATTTAAAAATTCATTTATTTTAAAACAGAAAAAATGCTTTAAACTGCACTTTTCATTTCGAAAAACTATAATTATTACCTAGCAATTTAGTCCAAGTTCATAGCATTTAACTTTGGCAAAACAGTTTTTGAAGAAGTCTATAGAAAATCCCTGTATACATGCATTCTTTAAGTAGATTACTATTATTGGATATCTTTTAATTTCAGGTTGTTAGACTTCTGTAGCATTTGCAAGTTATCAAGTTCTGCATTCAGAACCAGAGTAAATAAAATATATTGTACTGTAGTTATTTAAATATATATACGTTTTATCGGTCAATATAAATCTCTTTTTAGTTGCCTTCAGCACTAAAGGATTTAACTTTATCTAAATGTTCTTCCATTGCAGATACTGCCCCATAAGCATCTTTCTGCGAAATCATATTTAATATTTTTTGGTGTTCAGCAATGGTTTTTCTCTTATTTGTCTCACTACATACTTTGTACTGTATAAAGTTTTTTACGATGTCAGGTGTGATGATAATCATTAATGATTTCAACACTGTGTTCTTACTGGCTTCAGCAATTTTTATATGAAAAAGGAGATCTTCTTCTACAGCGTCACCAGTTGCGATAAGTTTATTTTCATAAAGATTTAGAGCATTACTCATTTGCACAAGATCATCTTTGGTCCTATTCAACGCAGCTAGTCTGGCAGCTTCTTTTTCTAATAGGATTCTAGTATCGATCAACGAGTTAATATCAACTTTCTCTATTTTAAGAATATCTGAGATAAGCCCCTCAAGAGCTACAATGCCGATACCTGTGACAGTTGTACCACTTTGTGGCTGCACTTTTACGACTCCATAAAATTGAAGCTTGTTTATTGCCTCTCTTATTTGTCCTCTGCTTACACCAAGATGCTCTGCCAATTTTCTTTCAGGAGGAAGTTTTTCACCTGGTTTTATTGCACCACTACTTATTAATTGTCGGATCTGTGATATGATGAGATCCACTGGATTTTCAAGTTTTATTTTGTTTAGGTTTTCTAGCATATCAATAGTCTAGGTATTGGTCAACCAAAATTGGTAAACCAATATTGGTTTACCAAATATAATGTATTAATTATACGATTTGCTCTAGCAAGAAACTTTTTGACATCCTATCCAGTAAATGTCATCTAACAGACATATTTACTCTAAATGTCATTGCTAAAGGGGATATGGATAGTTATAGTTCATGTAAATTTTTAAAAATATACGAATTGTATTGGGTGAAATAGTCGAGTTAAGTAAAGGTTTACTAGACTTTAAAAGTTTAGTAAACCTCAAAAAAAACTCGAAATCTCAATTCTATATATTAAGGGAGAAGTATTCACATAACGTATTTGGTCATCTTGCGCTAGCTCACTTTACGGATCAAGGGTGAAGGAGCACTGATTCTATTTAAGAAATTCCATACTGATTTCAAAAATCTTTAGAACATCCATCGGACGTATTCCAGCTAAAACTAATTGACGAGCCTCGTATTGATAATTATCAACTATACTACTGATGAATAAGCACCAAATAACGTAATTACCTCCAGTATTGAGATCAAACTGAATAGACCTAACATATAAAGCTTAAAACTACTTTTGAATCGACTACATCTGTATAACTATACCAAATGGAAAGTGGTTTGAGAATATGTTGACAAAGTAATTTGGTTTTGGTATATGCTATTTAATGTGTTACAACCATTGTTTTATACTCACTCCACTCACCGGCTACTAGTTTATAATAGTACGTCCCTGCTCCACCTAATTGGTCGGCACTGATTGATAAATTGTGAAAACCAGCTATAAAACTATCACTGGTTTTATAGACTTCTTTGCCTAAGACATCATATATCATCAATGTAAGTGACTCAGTATTATTTGGTAAGTAAACACTAATTAGTGTATTCTTCGAGAACGGATTCGGCGTATTTTGACTCAATACATATGCATCAGGAAAATCTGTGCGTATCTCTAATGATACTTCCTTCAACTCAGTGTTTGCGTTAACGACCTCTGAACTTATAACATCATTTGACAATGTGATATTCTCAAGATCCTTTTCAGTCAATTCTTGAGAGAATTCCAAGCTGATTTCAAACATTTCTGGTATATCGTTAGACACATTCCAGCTGATGCCAATTACCGAACCTTGGATGTGATAATTTTCTGTTGACAATGGCAACGATGAATAAGCATCTACAACACGATTACTTCCAGTGTTAAGCGCAAACTGAATAGACTGTATAGATTCCTCTCCTATTTTTAAGAGAGCTTTCTTACCATTCAATGGATCCTTCGAAACAACCATTGCAACTTTTTCTTTGTAGCGTATCTCAGTATCAGTAGCATTAGAACTAATCGCTGTATTATTTAAATCACCGATCTTAACTCCTATGAAATCATTATTTGCACTATTCTTGCTTAAGTCTACGATTAATCGTTTTTCATCAAATGGCCAAGGATTGGTCACATCTACAAATTCAAAATCTGAATTAATGAATCTCCAACTCTCATTAAAGTCTAAACGATCAATTTTACCAAGTATCAATTCTCTTGCTTCAACAATATCTGAAACAGATACACCTCCATCATTATTAATATCTGCAGCTATTATTTTGAATGGAGAATCTAGCATCTCCGTCTGTAGGATATACTGTTGCATGATCAATAAATCAAAGGTTGACACACCGTTGGCATGATTAAGGTCATTTTCAACTTCAATTTCATAGTTGAAATCTTCTCTATTTCCAAGAAATGAATATCCCCCATCTTCATCCACAATTGTTGTCTTTGGGTATTCCTCTTGATTAGAATTTAATTGAATGATAGAATTCATTACTGGATCTCCACTTTCTGTGTACACTTCTCCGAAAAAGAAAAACTCTGATGACCCCTGTTCCTCTGGCTTTGGTTCTTGAGCTTCTTGTCCACAACCATCAGAAATTTGAATAGAAGACTGACAAAAGTCTCCATTGCCATCAGCATCGTATACCCACATGTCTACAAATACGATAGTGGAAGCGTCATCACATGTCACCACAAAATTTCCTTGATCTTCAAATCCATCTTGCCCAGGCATTATTGGTGTCACTCCTTGATTGACAATGACAAATCTAAGTTCATCAGCGTCAGTACAATTATCAAAACTACCCAAGTCTAAATCGGAAGGCCACACAACTACTTCATCACTTCCTTCAGGTATATTAGTAGATACTCCAGCAATACAGAAAGGCGTCGGTAATGTTTCATCACTAAATTCTACAGTTGTTATCGTAATTGTCTCATTACCACATCCATCTCTAGCTACCCACTCAATTGTATGAATATCGCCCGGAGATCCTGCTCCAGTATTGGCCTCAATTATCGATCCATTCCCAATGGCAATATCAACCGCTAAATTATTTTTAAATACGGTTACTTGCCATTTGATTAAGTCTGAATCACTTGGACTACCTCCACAAAAATCAGTCACAACCGCAGTGATCACATCATCACCTTTGCAAGATGTTGCATCAGTTTTAGAGGTTGCTCCTCCAGATGTTTGAACAGTAAATGAATCAACAACATCTATTTCAGGACTAGAATCATCAATCACTTTAATGATTTGATCGAAAGTATAATAGCCATCAACTTCTACCTCATCATAAGCGAAGTAAACTGGATTATCAGCATTTGCTCCATATCCAGGGCATTCTGTACATACGCCTTGAGCCCAATCTTCAACTGCAATGAATGTATCAGATGAAGAATCATTGTCATCATCTCTACCAGTACCGTTTGGATCCCATTTACACCAATCAATGACAGTCCATCTATTGATCAATTTAAAGCAAGCATCTGAAGAAAATATAGTGTCTTGCTCTAAACTAGATGCAATCAAACCACATTCTGATACGCACCACACAGGTTCGCTATAGTCTTGTTCTGAAATTGAACAGATTTGAACATCTCCCATTTGTACAGAAATATCCTCAATTACTCTGAGTTCATCATCTTCGCATTCTAAGTTACGGCCTATATGCACTTCACCATTAAAATGTTTAGGCCATTTAATGAATAAAGGATCAATACCACTATTAGCCTGATCTATCAATATTATTTGTTGACAGAAAGGGTCTCCAGAAGAGAATTCACCAGATCCGTCACGGTCAATGTACCATTCTCGAATTATTTGGTCAGTACCACAAGAGCCTTCTAATTCGGACTCTTGAATCATCAACAATTCATTCTCTGATAATTGACAATGTGTTCCAGAAAGTGCTGGCTTTTCTAGTGTGGCTAAATCGTCATCACAGGCGATTGTCACCGTCTCACAAACTAAATTCGCTTGTGTTTTATCTTCTACTATCACTGATACATGACAAGAATTTGTGTTCCCAGCTTTATCTGTGACTTGAAGTTCTACTTGTACGATTGATCCAACATCACCACAACAGAATTTTACAAAATCTCCAAATAAAGGGCCTTGATTTACAAGAGTTGAATCTGTGCATTCTCCAGTTTTGACATTTATTGCTGTACATTCATATATTGGTGTATCGCACTCTTCAAAACAACAACCATTGACTCTTCTTACTTGAAGTTTAACATCACCACAACCACCATCATTACTACCAGCGTCAAAAGACTCTGCTAAAATTTTTCCACCACCTCCATTATCATCTAACATTGCAGATGTTAGAGACATGGTAAGATTATCCTTGCAAACGGGTACAGGAGGCACCAAATCCACAACAACGATCATAAAAGTGTCTAAGGTTTCATTCCCACAATCATCTGACACATTTAAGTACCCAACTATCGGTTCATCTGATAACCATAAATCAACAGCAAAACCGTCTACGACTCTTCCTTCAGATACAGAAAATGTCTCTGTAAGAACAGTATTTTCACAATTGTCTGTATGCGTCAGATCTGGAAGTGGAAAGACTGCCGCACAGGTCCAAGGATCTATACTTATAGTTATATCATCTACCTTCTCTATGGTTGGTGCCACATTATCCATGACATCTATATTTTGAGAAAGGGAGATTTGAGCATTAGATTGACACCAATCGATTACCGTCCACTCTCTTATGATTTTCTTACCACTGCCACATGTTTCAATGACTACATCAGAATACTCGACGAGTACATTGCAAAGGTTTGTGTCTAATAAAATTGGTACAAATTGTGGTACTGGATTTATTCCTTCTCTGACACATCTAACGGAGTCTCTTCTTTCTTTTTTAACAATATCGACCAACACCCATAAATCATTGACAACGACTAATTCCTGAACAGTATCTACTGGCACATCAAAATGCACAATTACTTCTTCAAGGCAAATTATATCTTGAACTGGTTGGTTAAAATCAAAATAGTGAGGATACGCTTGAGTACCATCTTCTGTTATTTCTAATATTGACTCAGGAGTCACATCATCGCCACATTCAAGAACGACACTTACAGGTGCTAAAATGTCAAGTTCATCCAAATTGATTGGAAGTTCGACGTACGCTTGTGTCAAAATCTCTTTTTTAATCAACTCACCATGTAATAGAAATTGTCCTGATATTGTCTCAATGTGTACAATGCCTTCACACATATCTCCTCTCGTCTCTGTCATTACTATTAAGTCACCTATCAATGTAGCATTACATTGATCATCAAGTAATTCTTCTATCTCATCAGCTGTGATAAATTCATCTGGATAATCTGATCCACATATTGTTGTACAAGGTGGTAAACAAGAGCCAATTTCAATATGCAAACTATAATCACCTGTAGCTTCACCATTTGCTAATGACACATATACATCATATTCTCCATTGGCTTGAATTATATCTGTTAGAGGAGTTACGTTAATAACCCCTGACGGAAATGAAAATGGGATGACTGATCCATCCTCAACATTTATAAAATACAATTCTAGATCTACATATTGTATATCTAGTGGTGCTCCTTTTGGAGCTGCATTAAATCTAAATGTAGAAGTACCAATGACAAAAGCATCTTGACAGCTTCCATCTGTGATGATAACTGTACCCAATAAATCGGCACCTCTGATCGGATCATCATTGTTTCCTAATAATGCATCCAAATCAGTGTCATCATTATCACCAATACTACCTGATTCGTCCACAATATTACCTGGGATATAGTCACATGGACTATCTAATTGTGGGAACACATTTGATTCGAATAGAATCTCGCCCCAACAAGAATTACCGCAAAGATCCGTGATGACATAATCTACTGGTTCGCCTGCTTCAATATAGACAGAGAAATCAATACTATCAAATGTTGTTTGAGCGTCTATTGCAAATCCGAATTGACCATCTTCTAGGCTTAGAAAATACTTTGTATCTGCTGGTGCTTCAATTAAAAAATCAGGCGTTACACCTTCGCATTCAGCGTTAAGTGAGACATTGATACGATCATTACAAACTAAGACAGTATCATCGCCTCTAAGGATCGAGATTGTTTGCACATCAATCCCAGTATTACCACATTGATCAACCGCTGTGAATGTTCTAATGATGAAACCAACGATTCCTCCAGAAAAATTTGTCCCATCAAATCCTTGGTAGACATCTTCGAAAGTGACTGTCACTTCATTAGTAGTTCCATCTATTGGCATACAGGAGTCTACAACTACAGCTAATCCACCTGTTGATAAAGGATCGCATGCCGCTGTGCATTCAATTGTAATGTCTGGTGGTCCGTCTAAGACAGGGATTAAATCATTGACTATTGTTATTATTTGTGTTTGTTCTATTGTATTTCCACAATCATCTGTGATTGTAAATGTTCGTTCAATAATTGCATCCCCTGGACAAGACCCACTAATGATCACATCAGAGCTTGTAAAGGTGCTAGGCCTTGTACACATACTCGCTTGGATATCTGGAGTACCTGTGACTGCCTCTGAAATATCGTCTCCACAACTCAAAATCAAATCATGTGGAAATGAAGCTGATGGTAAACCAGGCAACAAATCAAAAAGTTGAGTGCATTGACTTGTGTTGCCACAAATGTCTGAAGCTTCGTATACAACAGCTACTTGGAAGATATAAGGGCAGTCACCAGGGATGGTATCTAGAGAGACCATTCCAAAATTGATGATATCACAATTATCAGTAGCAGTGCCACCAGCATTGACAAAATCACCTACATTATCAACTATTAGAATATCATCGCCACATTGCAATTCTGATAATGGAGGACAGTCTAAGACTGGAGGTTCATTATCTGTTTCTATCGTAAATACTAATTGATCGACATTACATGCAGGGAAAGGAATATCAGGATCCACGACTGTAAGTGTGATCGTATTAGCTGCTGCACAATTGTCAAAGACATAAGTTCCCATTTCATCTCCTGAGGTATTACCATCTCCGAAATCCCATGTGATGATTAAATTATCTTGAGGGAAATTATCTACTGAATTGGAAGCATCATAAATGACTGTCAATGTACATGGATCAAAATCAATTGTCGCAATTGCTTCAGGTGATTTGTATACAGTCACTGTACCTACTACTTGTTCATCAGTACAACCAAATTGATCTTCAATTGATAAGGTGATTGTGTATGTACCTGCTTCTGTATATGTTTGTGTTGCAGTTGCGGTTGTAAAATCGCAAGCTGGAGGGCTACCAACCCCAACATCCCAACAATATGTCAATCCATCTCCTATACTTGCACTTGCATCCAAGATAAGGGATTCTCCAAGGCAAATTTCTTCAACAATTGGGAGCGCATTTATTGAAGCAGGATTGTCAATTAAGACTTCTATTTCTTGTATACATTGTGTTACTCCACAATTATCTGATATGGTAAATGTTCTTGTGATTATTTCTTCTACAGGACACATGCCTATTACAACGTCGTCACTGAATGTAAACGTAGGATTGGGATTACACTCGTTTGTTGTTAAGAGTGGTTCTCCAAGGTCATCAGGTGTCATTGGCTCTCCATCAACAATAGTAACCATCGCTGGTGGACAGATAACTGTTACAGGTCCACATATTATTAATTCAATCGAGGTTGTTACTGGACCTTCACAGTCTCCTGATGGATCAACAATGGATAACACGACAGTAAATGTACCAGTAGTCATGTACGTAAAGCTAGTTGTTGGTACCATTGTAACAAGATCAACCATACCATCTCCATCAAAATCCCACTCGTAATTGACATCAATCCCCATAGAAGCAGAGGCGTCAAAGTCAACAGCCACACCTGCGCAAGTTGGATCTACAAGAGCTAAATTAGCCACAAGATCTTCTTCACAAGTCGGGCAGACGATAGGTGATCCAGCTACTGATAAATCTTCACTGAAACAATCTAAAGCTGTGCATCCTTCTTTAAAAACAATGGTAAAAGATCCGCCATCTCCAGAGATATTAGAAGCATCATAATAATCGATACTTATCTGGGTAACACAATCATCAAAGGTGACTGAAAACATCCCCAATGTTGCAGGGCCGTCACCTGGATAATTGACATTTGGATTATTTGAACTAAAAGTATTTGGTGGAGTTTGTGTCACACCTGCTCCAATTGTGTTTACCGTATAAGTGACTGGCCCATTGGGACCGCTAGCAGTAAGCAACATTTCATCATCCCTATCTAGATCCCAAAGATCTATAGTCAAGTTACAGACTGGCATATCAAAATTGTACAAGTTATTGACGGAATTAGCAAGCTGACCACATATGTCTTGTTCACAATCATGCGAAACGCCTGTGCTTATTCCAAGGTCACCCGTCGTTTGACTAGATGATATCTCATTTTCATCCAATGTACTTGACCCATTTATGGTTTGTGCAATCGTTAGTGTCGCATCTCCAAACATTACATTTCCTCCATTTACTTCATCAACGGCATCATTAGAAGGATCAAGTCCTGATATATCTCCAGCTGCACAAATTTCTTGAACACATCTTACTAAAAACGGATTTGGATATACAGGCACATTCTGGCTATAAGTCATACCTCCATCAATTGAAAATTCAATCATAAATCCATCAGCACAAGGGCTAATGTCATAAAATCCATCCATATCGGGATCACACGTGTTTTCTGTAACTGTCACAACTGGTGGGACTGCCATACATTCTGGTTGTTCTACACATGATACAACCATTGCCATCGTCTCCACAGTTGCAAAGAACCATGTGTTGATGGTATTCGATTCACCAAAACCAGTAGCATTGTCTGCTGTCTGATCTTCCCAAAGATGCGCGGGCTGAGGAGAACCTTGCAATGACACTAAAGGTTGACCAGCAGCTCCAGAATCATTATCATTTTGGGCTAATTGAGAGTCATCCCAATTCAGCATAAAATCAGGTACAGAACAATCTGGAGCAATAGTATTGACAGTCCATCCAGGGTTATTATTTTCAACATCAAATTGCATGAAATGAGTCTCCCCTTGTACGTACCTAGCGATAATTTGTAAATCTTCATCTACATTCACTGGATTACCAAGACCATCTAGTTGATCCCACGGGATGCAACCTGTAAGTTCATCTGCTCCAAGAATTCTTGCAGATAAAGAAACATCAGCAGTACCAGATGTAAAAGCTCCATCTGGGCCATCTAAATCAATAAATATTTCGACTAGTCCAGGCTGTGTTACTTCATACTCCAGACAAAAGGGATCTGCACAACTGAGTAGTGGGCCAGTGACGATGTCTCCACAAATACCTTCTGGATAACATGTCGGATCAGGTGGATTTAGATAAACTCTAAATAAATTGCCACTAATTGTTGTTGCATCTATTCCATCTTTGGATTGTCTATCATCTGCTACGATTCCTGTATTTCCAGGTCCAGTCATGTTAAATGATAATGCAAATGTCAAGCCTCTATATCCATCACCAAAACCTGCATTATTAGAGAAGTCTATTTCTTGTACAAAGTTATCATCAGTTAAAACATATACGAGTCCATCAAATGGATTTTGAAATACGACATTACCTTCAGCGATAACATTTGGATCATTTTCACAATTGATGATGTCAGAGCTACATGGCGTTCTTAAATTCCAATTCTCCGAATATACTCTTCCAGGAATAGCTGCACCTGCATTTGCTACAGTGATGTCAAAATTTCTAATATTTGCAGCACCGTCAAATTCTAAACAAAAAATGCCTACACCTGGTGGCGTGAACGTATATTCTCCAGCAGTACTATAACCACCTGCTCCTACTATAGCATCTGGTCCCAAAAGTAAAGGACCAAAGTCATTTCCATTTGCATTGCTGTTGTCTATATTATTGACTGGAGATATAAAACCATTTGGACCTGCAATTCGCCACTGATATGCACCACCCCCGTCACATTCACCAGATCCGTTTGCCGCCCCAGATAAAGCGATATATACAACTTCATTTGGATCTTTTATTTCAAAACATATAGTACTACTCATGCCATATGTATTAAAACCTGCAAAGTTTGAATTGCCACCTAAAGACAATAAAGTTAAATCTGTGATATCCGTGTTTTCATCAACACATGGATCTCCAGCTGTTCCTAATGGATTTAATTCTCTTGTCCCTTCTGCAGACAAGTTCAGAGACAAGCCAAAAATGAACAGAATAAAACAACTTGAAGTTAAGTTGAAATATAGTGGTCTACTTTTGATTAATTTAATGCTGGGTCTAAATAAAAAGGAATTAAGCTTATTAAGCAAAATTCGAATGGGTCGAATACTTGAAATTAAAATCGTGTTCATGGGTTGGTATTAATCACTGGTTTCTGAACGTTAAATTACCTATTTAGCCAGTACCTGCACAAAAAAACGTAACATAATATCAAGTGCATAACTTATGGTAAATAGCCTATATATATAAGTCACTATTTATTATAATCTTATATATTTAATTACCTACGTAAGCATAATTGTTATTGCAAGTATTAACCCTACAAAAGAGAGAAATTGTGTTCAGATATAAAAGATCCAAATATTAAGTTGCACATATATCCCCACATAATGATTTATTCATATATTTAGTTGTTTAGATATGAGACCAATAAACCCTGCTTTTGATCAATTACTTCAAACGAAAGATGCTTCTTTGATCAAGCTATACAAGCAGCTTCGCAAAGTCATTCTTGACATCCATCCTGAAGCGAATGAACTGCTTTATCACACCCATGCATTAACATCCGTGTATTCAATAACAAAAAAGCTCGGTGATGCCTATTGCCATATACCAATTTATACCAATCACCTAAATCTTGGATTTAACAAAGGCGTATTGTTAGAAGATCCACATTCACTTTTAGAGGGCACTGGCAAATTCATCAGACACATACATCTTCGTGACTCGTCAGATTTAGAAAGTAAAGGTTTAAGAGATTTGATCGCAGCAGCAGTTAATTTCAGTAAAGGTGATGTAGATACCGATCAATATGTGACAGGTCAGACCATCAATAAAATAAAACCCTAATTAACCAAATCTCAGCACCTAATCTCTAAATTCATTACGACGGATAAACCATACAATCAAAAATCATCTTTTTACCATAGAGTAATAAGCAATTCATTATCAATAAGTTAGATATCGCATGGCAACTAATTTTCCATTTTTAATTACAATTGATAAACTGATTAAAGTATACATATGCAATTCCATTTCGCCAAGTGCTTAATCCCAACATTATGTATATTTGCACCCTTGATTCAGAAACAATTTAATAAGGTAATCATATGTCAGCTACATTAACGCTTTTTGATAAAGTATGGGATGCTCATGTTGTCAAAAGCATCGAGAACGGTCCAGATATCTTTTTCATTGATAGACACTTTATTCATGAAGTGACAAGCCCAGTCGCGTTCTTAAATATGGAAAGACGAGGCATGGAGGTGTTGTATCCTGATCGCACGTTTGCGACAGCGGACCACAATACCCCAACAATAAATCAGCACTTACCTGTAGAAGATGAACTCTCTGCAACACAGCTAAAAGCCTTAGAAAGTAACTCGAATAAAAATGGGATTTCACATTGGGGTCTTGGACATAAAAAAAATGGAATTGTTCATGTGGTAGGTCCTGAAAATGGAATCACACTGCCGGGCATGACCATAGTATGTGGTGATTCGCATACATCTACCCACGGGGCATTTGGTTGCATTGCTTTCGGAATAGGTACTTCTGAAGTAGAAATGGTGCTGACATCGCAATGCATCATGCAAAGCAAACCGAAAAAGATGCGTATTGAAATCAATGGAGACCTGTCAAATGGAGTCGTTCCTAAGGATGTTATCTTATATGTGATATCAAAAATTTCCGCTAGTGGAGGCACTGGTCACTTTGTCGAATACGCTGGAGATGTTTTTGAAAACATGTCAATGGAAGGCAGGATGACCGTGTGCAATATGAGTATTGAAATGGGAGCTAGAGGAGGTATGGTTGCACCTGATGCAAAAGCCATTGAATACCTAAAAGGAAGAGAATTTGCACCAAAAGGAGAAGACTGGGATAAGCTTGTTGAGTATTGGCAAACACTTAAGACTGATGAAGGTGCAGAGTATGACACTGTCCATATCTTTGACGCTTCGGATATCGAACCAATGATTACTTATGGGACTAACCCTGGTTTGGGAATCGGTATCTCGAAACAAATTCCTGATCCAAGTGATGTCCTAGATGGTAAGGCATCTTATAAAAAGTCACTCGACTATATGGGATTTGGAGTTGGACAAAATATGATCGGCAAACACGTCGACTATGTCTTTATGGGTAGTTGTACGAATGGTAGAATTGAAGATTTCAGACAATTTGCCAAAATAGTTAAGGGTAAGAAAAAAGCAGAAAATATCACTGCATGGCTGGTTCCAGGCTCTCGGATAGTAGAGACAGCAATAGAAGAAGAAGGCATCTTAGATATTTTGACAACTGCTGGTTTTGAATTGAGACAGCCGGGTTGCTCTGCATGTCTGGCGATGAATGATGATAAAATTCCTGAAGGAAAATATGCAGTAAGTACATCCAACAGAAACTTTGAAGGAAGGCAAGGACCTGGAGCACGTACAATGTTGGCAAGCCCACTTGTCGCAGCAGCTGCAGCAATCACAGGAAAAATTACTGACCCAAGAAACCTACTAAATTAAAATCACATGGTTTACGATAGATTTAATACGCTGACAAGTACAGTTGTCCCAATGCCCATTGAAAATGTGGATACAGATCAAATCATCCCTGCCCGTTTTTTAAAAGCTGTGGAGAGAAAAGGATTTGGAGATAATTTGTTTAGAGATTGGAGATACAACAGAGACGGAAGTCCCAAAGAGGATTTTGTTTTCAATAATCCAATTTATAAAGGTAAAATACTTGCTGGCGGTAAAAACTTCGGCTGCGGTTCTAGTCGAGAACATGCTGCTTGGTCTGTGTATGACTATGGCTTCCGTTGTGTTGTCAGTAGTTTCTTTGCAGATATTTTTAAAAACAACTGTATGAATATTGGCGTATTGCCAGTAACTGTGACGCCAGAGTTTTTGGATAAGATTTTTTCAGAAATAGAAAAAGATCCTAATACTGAATTAACTGTTGATTTAACTAAACAGCAAATAACATTAGTACCAACGGGCCAATCAGAATCTTTTGATATCAGCGAATACAAAAAGAATAATCTACTTAATGGTTATGACGACATTGATTATTTGATGGCAATGAAACCAGAGATCGAAGCATTTGCTTCGACACGACCATTCTAATTAAATGGGAAGATCTATCCAAATCATGGACACGACTCTTCGTGATGGAGAGCAGACCAGAGGTGTCAGTTTTACAGCAAATGAAAAATTGACAATCGCCAAACTCTTACTCAACGAAGTCAATGTTGACAGAATAGAAGTCGCCTCTGCGCGTGTCTCATCTGGCGAACTCGAAGCTGTCCAAAAAATAACCGATTGGGCAAAAGAATCTAACAACTTAGAAAGGATCGAAGTACTGACCTTTGTCGACGGTAGGCAGTCAATCACCTGGATGGAAGCTGCTGGTGCTAAAGTCATGAACTTGTTGACCAAAGGCTCAATGAAGCACCTCAAACATCAATTAAAAAAAACACCAAAAGAACATCAAGATAATATTCAAGAAGTCCTAGACTACGCTAAAGAATCTGACATCAAAGTTAATGTCTATCTTGAAGACTGGAGTAATGGCATGCGGCATTCAAAATCTTATGCAAAGGAGATGTTGGCTTTCCTCTGTCAAAGTCGGGTAGAAAAAATATTATTACCAGATACACTTGGCATTTTGATCCCATCAGAGACTTTTGACTTCATATCAGAAATCATTGAATCTTTCCCTGATTGTCATTTTGATTTTCACGCACATAACGATTATGACCTAGGCACAGCAAATGTATATGAGGCAGTACGAGCAGGTATTCATGGTTTGCATCTGACTGTTAATGGCATGGGAGAACGTGCGGGCAACGCACCACTTGCATCCTCCATAGCCGTATTAAATGATTATGCAGATGATATTGATATTAATGTCAATGAAAAAAATCTCTTCTTGGTATCCAAATTAGTAGAGAACATATCTGGCTTACGTATTCCTGCAAATAAACCCATTGTTGGGTCTAATGTATTTACTCAGACAGCTGGTGTTCATGCCGATGGTGACAAAAAAAACAACTTGTACTTCAGCGATCTGATGCCTGAGCGATTTGGTAGAACCAGAGAATACGCTTTGGGAAAAACGAGTGGTAAAGCCAACATAGAAAACAACCTAGAAGAACTAGGTATAAGCTTATCAGATGAGGACTTAAAGAAAGTGACAAGACACATCATCGAGCTTGGAGATAAAAAAGAAATTGTCACCAAAGATGACCTCCCTTATATTATCTCTGATGTGTTGAATCAATCTAGTGTCGAGGAATATGTCAAAGTAATTAAGTATGTATTGACACACGCATCCGACTTGCAACCTTCGGCAACAATTAAAGTCCAAATTGATGAAGAAATAATCGAACGCAGTGCGCAAGGTGATGGTCAATATGATGCCTTCATGAATGCATTGAAAAAAATATATAAACAAAAAAAATTAGAGCTTCCGACTTTATTAGATTACAGTGTCAGAATTCCTCCAGGTGGTAAAACAGATGCCTTGTGCGAAACATTCATTACCTGGGATCATGGGCCAAAAGGATTGAAAACACGGGGTCTGGATTCGGATCAAACTGTCTCAGCAATTAAAGCAACAGAGCGTATGTTGAATATTGTTACAAAAAAGTATAATGGATAATTTGAGTAAAAGAGTAAAAGAGACCATTAGAGAAGTACCAAACTTTCCGATAGAAGGAGTCAATTTTAAAGACATCACTTCACTCTTATTGGATGCTTCTTTGTCCAAAGAAATTAGTGAAAGATTTATAGTAGAAGCAAAGAAAGTAAAGCCTGATGTGTTGTGTGCCATTGATAGCAGAGGCTTCATCTACGGGACAAGCATAGCACAAGCTTTAGACATCCCAATGGTACTCATACGTAAGAAAGGAAAATTGCCTGGTAAAACAATTTCTCATTCATTCGACCTGGAATATGGTTCAGCTACAATTGAAATGCACGAAGACGATTTACCTCAGGGCAGTCGTGTGCTCATTCATGATGACTTATTGGCAACAGGTGGGACAGCGAAGGCATCTGCAGAATTAATCAAAGCTGCTGGAAGCGAAGTCGCAGGATTTTCGTTTATCATTAATTTGAGTTTTCTACCAGGTCATGCACAAATCTCTAACTATACTTCTGAAATTTTTTCTTTAGTAGAGTATTAGTATGTTTACCCATTTTATAAAAAAGACCATTTAATAATAAAATAATCAATTCAACAAATGGATATAAATATTGCAGTTTTAGCAGGAGATGGTATTGGACCAGAAGTCATCGATCAAGCGATTAAAGTCGTTGATGCCATCGCTGAAAAGTTTGATCACAACATTAGGTACACACCTGCCATCACTGGTGCGCATGCGATTGACGAAGTTGGCGATCCTTATCCAGCAGAGACTCATGACATTTGCATGAAGTCTGATGCAGTTTTATTTGGTGCGATTGGTCATCCAAAATTCGATAATGATCCAACAGCTAAAGTAAGACCAGAACAAGGCTTATTAAGGATGAGAAAACAATTGGGTCTATATGCCAACATTAGACCAACGCTTGTCTTTCCTTCCCTACTCCATAAATCTCCTCTTAGAAGAGAATTGATTGAGAATGCAGATTTTGTTTGCATTAGAGAATTAACTGGTGGTATTTATTTTGGAGATAAAGGTAGAAATGAAGCTGGAGATAAAGCTTGGGACGTTTGTGAATATACAAAAACAGAAGTAGAACGTATTGTCCGATTGGCATATCAATATGCTCAAAAAAGGAGAAATAAATTAACTGTTGTTGACAAGGCTAATGTGTTGGAAACCTCCAGACTTTGGAGAGAAGTGGCGCAGCAATTAGAAAAAGAATATCCAGATGTAGAGACAGAATACTTATTTGTCGATGCAGCTGCGATGCGAATCATCCAATGGCCAGAAGGCTTTGATGTACTCGTGACAGAAAACATGTTTGGAGATATCCTTACAGATGAAGCTTCTGTCATATCGGGTTCTATGGGCTTGATGCCTTCAGCAAGTATTGGGGTGCACACATCGGTATTCGAACCAATACATGGTAGCTATCCTCAAGCCGCAGGTAAGAACATTGCGAATCCATTAGGGACAGTATTGTCAGCTGCTATGATGTTTGAATATGCGTCCAATCTAAAAGATGAAGCTAAATTAATTGAAGATGTCGTCAACAAATCTTTAGCAGAAAGTATCGTGACAGAAGATATTGCTGAGACTGGTAAGGCTTATTCAACAAGTGAAGTCGGTGATTGGCTAGCGGCTAATATTTAGAATAGCTGCTATGTCGGTTGTTGCATTTCTTTATTCAATTTCATTTGTCTTGGATTGTTGCCAAAATAGTTTGATCCAACAAAAATGATGATATCCTCTTTTGTTTTGATCGCCCATTCTTCTGGAGATTTGGAAGGGTTATCATCAACCATAATTAATTTGGGCTCGTCTTCGGTATTGAATGTCAGATGATAGCGACCACCTCCTTGTACTTCAGATTTGTGTCCATATGTATAGGTAAAGTCATCTTCATATTTAATCCAATAACCAGGCTCTACTGGCTTAGGTCTCGTACCTCCACTAAAAATAGCTTCATACACCCAGTAGCCGACAACAAGCATCGAATATGCTGCTTCACCTTGAGAACGATTATCAATGAGTGCATTTGCATGGCTTCTCAAATTATCGATTTGAGCCTTTTGCTCAGGGTTAACTTTTGCAGGTGCGACATGAATGGCATTGCCACCATCGACCTTTACTTCTCTACTATCTACAGGAGATGCGGTATCTTTGCAAGAAAAACAAAACAAACTGACTACAGATAATAACAAAATGAACTTATTCATATTCAAGTATAATATAAAATATTAATATATAACTCTTAACTAACGATAAATAGCATTGACAGATTTGATCAAAAGCAAATTTCTGAAAACTATTCAAAAACAAAAACTCATTAACAACAATGAGCGGGTGTTACTTGCGGTCAGTGGTGGCATGGATTCCATGTGTATGGTACAGTTGTTTATGAGTATCAATCAACCGATTGGTATTGCCCATCTTGACCATCAACTGAGAGGAGAAGAATCTGATCAAGACCGAAAGTTCGTCGAACGATTTGCAAAGATAAATGATATTCCATTGTATTGTAAACAAGTCGATATTCTTGCCTTATCATTAGATTCAACTCAAAGTAAATCTGAAATAGGCAGAGACCAACGCTATTTATTCTTCCAAGAAATCTGTACTGAACATCAGTTTACTAAAATCGCAACAGCTCATCATCTAGACGATAGAATTGAAACATTCATCATGAGAGCAATGACAGGTGCTGGTTTGGAAGGACTGTCCTCTATTCCATACCATAATGGAAATGTGATTCGACCGTTTTTGGATATTTCAAGATCAGAAATAGAATCATTTGTAAAAGACAGCCACATTGAATACAGAGAAGACAGTTCAAACAAAAAGACCGACTATCTCCGCAACTCAATTCGCCATCAGCTCTTACCAGCTATAGAAAAAATAATGCCTAGCTATAGAAAAACAATGGCAACAAGCATTGAGAATGTCGGTGACAGTCATCAATTACTTCAATCATTATTGGCCAACAGTGGTCAACAAACTGAGCCTTTTGATTATAAGCAAATATCAATACCAGAGAACAACAAAGGTCGGCTTACCTATCTACATTATCATCTCAAAGATTTTGGCTTTAGTCGAACACAACTTAAGAATATCATTGATGGTGATCACTCAGGTGCGCTTGTCGAAAGTGAAACTCATGAACTACTCAGAAATAGACATACATTAGTCTTGCGTGAGAAGGAAGATGGATCAAGCTCTGTGGATAAATATCTAATCAAAGGCCCTGGTGATGTTGTTTTAAAAAATGGAGATCATCTAAGTATTTCAGCAACTCATGAACATCTAAAATCAACTCATCCATTGGAAGAAATTGTTGATGCTGACAAACTGGCATTTCCATTGACTTTAAGAAGATGGCAGGAAGGAGATACATTCAAACCTTTAGGTATGGGCGGTAAACGACAAGGATTGCAGGACTTTTTCACCAATAACAAACTCTCTATATTTGAAAAAGAACAGGTGTGGGTGCTGTCATCTGCGGATACCATTTATTGGATTGTTGGCCATCGCATTAGTCATGATATCAGATTGACTCCACAGACAACAAGTAAATTTCGACTGAAATATAAGCACAATAATGCTTGAAAGAATTATTTAAATATCTCTTCTATGAGTCTTTGAATTTCAATAACAAAGGACTGTATTTCCTCTGGATTATTGCTGACAGAATTATCTAATGTCCATGATCTTCCATTCAACGAAAATAGAATTGCACCCCAGTCTCCACAATCAGGGCAACCATAGCTAGTGTCGACATTATTTAATAAGGTTGTAGGAACTAAAGCTTTTAAGTTTTTAAAATCTTGAATGATATTCTCTTCAATCTCTAATTCATCATTAGAAAATGCAGGGCTTTCAGCGTATCCATTTTCGATAATATCTGGGAATATCATGTCATTTTTGAGTTGGTACATTGTTGCACAGTCGCCATCGCATTCTCCAAAATAGACGCCGATAATCATTTCGGTACCTTCACTATCAGAAGACTTACTGCAGCTACTCATTATAATAGCAGAAAAAAGGAGATAGAAAAGTGTATAATATTTCATAACAGTATTAACGTATAATATTAAAGATGTGTTGGTCTTCGATAACATTTAAACAAAACTTTTCATGTTGAATTTATTCTAAAAATACCTCAGACAAAACACATCTATCAATCTCATGTTTACCACTGAATTGCTTAATCTCAATATCTAATTCATGTTGGACCAAAAATGCATGTAGTCCCTCTACCCTTTCAGGTGTAATGAATTCATCAGTATCTCCAACACAGAAAAATCGATTAGATGCGCTATTGAAATACTCTTTGAAGGATGCATATGCGATATCGTGCGGAAACTCACCAGCCCACATAATTACCTTATAGAGTTCAGGTCGTCTACTGTCTAGCCATCGCATCATTGTAGAACAACCTTGTGAAAACCCAAGCACATTCAGTCGCCAAGATCCTGATGATGGTAAGGAGTCATAAACAGAATTGATATATTGAATGTAATCATCAATTTCATCTTCTCTATTTTCTCTAGTCATCCAGGATGATCCTATGATTAATGGCTTGCGTTTATAGTAAAATTTCGAAAGCCCTTCAGGAGCCATCACATAGGTATTGTCTAGGTTGAGCTGATTGAATTTTTTGATGATTCGAGATGCTAATTGACCATAACCATGACAGACAATCCAAATATCTTTCGTCTCTTCATTTAGCTGTCCAAGCGTGTAGACATGTGCTGTTCGTTCTATCTTAAATTTCAATAAGCTGGCTTCCATATATTTAGATCGTTTTCTGGTAAACAAAGTATGCGATAAATCTATTTTATTATTAGAATACTATGGCGAAAGATAGAAACTATGTTGTTCATCCACTCTACATCACCATCACTTTGGTGCTTGCTAGCGTAACCTCACTTTTCATTGGCTTTTCAGCAGCTTACTTATACAATCGGATACAAGAAGGAGCACCAGCCATAAAACTACCCTTGTTGTTTTATGTCAATACCTTGATTCTGGTCGCTTCAAGTTTAGCTTTAGGGCACGCCAAAAAAGCCTATAAGCTTGATAATACTGAGAGATACCAATTGATGTTAGGCATTACATTGGTCTTGTCCTTCCTATTCATTATAGCCCAATTGCTAGCTTGGCGTCAACTCCAGCAGGCCAATGTCTTCATTAACGGCGGTAACATGGGGTCATATTTATATGTCATCTCTGGCCTACACTTTACCCACGTGATAGCTGGAATACCCTTTTTAGCCTTCTTTTTCTATACCGCTATAAAGAAAATGAAAGAGCCAGTCAGTGTTCTAGTCTATTTTTCTGATCCAGACAAAAAGAGAAAGCTAGATATATTGACGATTTATTGGCATTTCTTGGACTTCTTATGGGTATATCTTGTGTTATTCTTCCTCATCAACTACATTATCTAGTAGACACATCGTTTTTTATGTAGTCTAAATGTAAAGGGTCTTTATTTCAAATTTAACTTGAAACATTGAATATCAGTATAATACATATATTAAATTTTGTTATATTATGTTATTTGTAGAAATCTGTAGTTCTTTTGTGACTTGTTAGAAAATCACCCGTCTTAATACTGAAATGCACCTTTAAGATTTACCTTAATCTAAAAAATACCGTACAATGATCAATTCAATAAACATAGAAAAAGTAGTCCAAAGCCTTCAAGTAGCTAGTATTTTTGCATTAGGGTTTTTCTTTATTCTTAGCCAAACATTCGGATAGGACCTTCACTTTATACGATACACCTCTCAATCCTTTAACTAAACTCTGTAAATTTTAATATCTCTCTTTGCGTCACTTACCTGCACTTTAATTAACAACATCCACATTTTGAGATCCTCAGTCTCACACTTCCTTTAAATTTTAAAATATTATTTGGGTGATCTTAACAAGACAACTCTGTGTCAATCTTGAACCATCACATCCATTAGAACTACAAAAAATTAGTTTTTTCATTGTACAATGAGATGTCATTTTGAAAAGTGTCATCTCATTTTTTTTTGACTTATTTGGGTTACGTAATTCATCCTACCTCAATCATCCTACCTCATTCATCCTACCTCATTCATCCTACCTCATTCATCCTACCTCATTCATCCTACCTCATTCATCCTACCTCATTCATCATCCTCTCTTCCTAATCTGTAAACTATTTGTAATATTTTGAAAATAAATAAAATCACTAATAATCTATGTTACAGTAATTTATATATTATAATAAATAAAATATAAATATTCATGTAGTAAGTTTGTGACTTAATGGAAAATCGTACGTCTTAATAGAGCATACACACCCTTAAAGATTTCTCAAAATCTAAATTTCCGTACAATGTCTAAATCTATATCTCTAGAAAACGTAATAAACAACATCCAATTAGTAGCAATTTTTGGCTTAGGATTATTCTTTATCTTAAATCAAACGTTCGCATAACCTTCACATAAGAAATAAACACTTACACCCACGCCTTTTAATAAATACCTTTTAACACACTCCTTTTAACAACACCCCCAATTTAGTACACTTAGGTCTCACACATCCTTTACTATTTAGTAAAAATAGTGTCATTCAGACAATACAACTCTGTGTCAATCTTTGAAGCGTCACACTTATTTAACTGCATTAATTTAGATTTTTTATTGTACGATGAGATGCCATTCGGATAGTGGCATCTCATTTTTTTTTAATAGTGAGGAAAGAAGAAAGATAAAGGAGCCGTGTTAAAACTATGACTCTATTTCTTCTATTCTATCATTCCTTTCATTCAATAAATTGAGCAACTTCAATAAAACCATATAATTTACATTTTGATTGAACACATTACTTTAATTCTGGTATATTTCCATAAGCAGAAAATGTAAAATATGGAGAGTAAAATCTATACAGAAGAACATTTATTATTCAAAGATGCTGTAGAAAACTTCTTAAAAAAAGAGGCTGTTCCTCATCTTGATAAATGGGAAAAAGCTGGTGTTGTAGACAGAGATATATGGACAAAAGCAGGCGAAATGGGCATGCTGTGTATGGATATACCAGAAGAATATGGCGGAATGGGCATTAAGGACTTTAGGTACAATGCAATCCTTCAAGAAGTGATGATGAGCTTAGGAGTAGACGGCCCTGGGTTCACCTTGCAAAATGACATCATGGCTCCCTATTTTGAAAAGTATTTTACCAAAGAACAGAAAGATAAATGGTTACCTAAGATAGTCTCTGGCGAAATAATTACTGCGATTGCAATGACAGAACCAGATGCCGGAAGTGACTTAGCAGGCATGCGTACTTCTGCAATAAAAAATGGAGACCATTATGTTTTAAATGGAGCAAAAACCTATATCACTAATGGGATCTTAAGTGACTTGGTACTGGTTTGTTGTAAAACTAATCCTTCTGAAAGCCATAAAGGGATCAGTATTTTAATTGTTGAAAGAGGAATGGAAGGCTTTGAGAGAGGCAAGAATTTAGAAAAAATAGGATTAAAATCACAAGACACAGCGGAATTGTTCTTCCGGGATGTGAAAGTCCCTGTGGAGAATTTGCTCGGAGAAGAAGGAAGAGGATTTTATTATTTGATGCACAACTTGCCTCAGGAACGATTGTCTATTGCAGTAGGGTCAGTCGCCTCCGCCCAAAAAGCTTTTGAAGACACTTTAATATTTGTCAAAGAGCGTACTGCTTTTGGAAAGCCAATTGGTAGTTTTCAAAATTCTCGTTTCAGAATGGCAGAGATGCAAACCGAAATAACAATTGCAAGGACCTTCGTCAATGAATGTGTCTTAGAATTAAATGAAGGTAAGTTGACTAATGAAAAAGCTGCAATGGCTAAATACTGGACTACAGAAATGTGCGGAAGAGTTATTGACCAATGCCTTCAATTACACGGCGGAGCAGGTTTTATGTGGGACTATCCTATTGCCAAAGCATATGCTGGAAATCGGATTATGAGAATCCTTGGCGGTACAAATGAAATCATGCGGGAGATTATTGGGAGGTCTTTAGGGCTTTGATTGAGGGGTCAGGTGTGAGGGGTCAGGTGCAATGTCGTTTAGTTAAGGAATTAAAGAGCACCAGAGGTGCGACATCTTAATAGCACGGTACGAAGTACCGTGCGAAATCGAAGCAAAAAAGCTCCATTTGGCGGGATTTTTGGTTAAAATCAGGACAAATGAGATTTCATTCATAACAGCTGATTCCCCAATACCTTAACTAAACGACATTGGGGGTCAGGTGTGAGGGGTCAGGTCAGCTGCGAGGTTTGAGGTTGCGGGATATGGTAAAAGAATCTCATATTTTCGTTTTATTGTCAAAATAGCACAGAATCAAATCTCCTAGAATAATAATCTGTAGACTAATTGTCACATTTTGAAAATAAATAAATTTACTAATAAACACATTTACAAGACTTTATATATATAAATTAATAAAATGTAAATATGTATGTAGATAATATGTGACTTTATAGAAAATCGTGCGTCTTAATTATGCATACACACCCTTAAAGATTTCTCAAAATCTAAATTCCCGTACAATGTCTAAATCTATATCTCTAGAAAACGTAATAAACAACATCCAATTAGTAGCAATTTTTGGCTTAGGATTATTCTTTATCTTAAATCAAACGTTCGCATAACCTTCACATAAGGCTACACAATTACACCCATACCCTTTTAACAAATTCCATTTAATATACTCCTTTTAACAACACCCCAAATTTAGTATACTATGGACTCCCACTTCCTTTACTTATTAGTATAAAAGTGTCGTTCAAATAAAATACTACTCTTTGTCAATCTTTGAAGCGTCACAACTATTTTAACTGCAATTAATTTAGATTTTTCATTGTACGATGAGATGCCATTTAATAAAGTGGCATCTCATTTTTTTTGGGATTTATTTGGTAAGGATGTAGAAGAAAAATGAAGGATTATTTCATTTCTTGCATAATGTCTATTGACCTAGCATTGACCCCCCAGTTGACGGAAGTTGACCCCCTGAGAAGAATGGGGTAATAAAGATAAAAAAAAGGAGCTTAAGAACGTTTTCGTAAGCTATCGCCTTTGAGTT
>Ga0114957_1001542_pt1 | contig 24683 bp, 12 predicted proteins | sample BantaG_FD_87175 | JGI IMG/M metagenome (GOLD analysis project Ga0114957, IMG submission 87175) | Marine algal microbial communities from Bantry Bay, Ireland - BantryBay_4 metaG | ecosystem: Host-associated > Algae > Red algae > Unclassified | place: Bantry Bay, Ireland | collected 2014-11-21 | reverse complement strand
TTTGAAATTACTTTTCGTTAGAAATTCCTTAAATAGCTAAGGCTATTCGCGAAATTTATAACTCAATTAATTTCAAAATAATCGATTCAAATTCGGGCGAAACTTAAATTACAATGTACTAAATTTGTGACAAATAAATGTTTTCACATACGAACATAACTCTTACATATTCACTTAATATTATAGCGATCCGTTTAGTTAGTACTCCTTTCTTTCCAAAATCAATTTTATAGAAAAAAGAAAACACTACTCCTTTTTTGCCTAGTCTTTACTATGAAGTTGTTGAATATTTCAAAGTAATCCAGACCCCCATTCTCACCGCTCAAAATTACTCTAAGCTAGTGACATAGAAAAAAATAACATTGGCATTATTTTAGTCTAGTTCTTACATAGAAGTTAATAGAACATTCTTATTCTACCCCAAAAGAATAAATATCGAAAAGGTAAGCCCCCCCCTTTTTAATCCTATTTTCTATTTTAAATGCTACTAAACCTAAAAGATTACTACTATGTTATCGACTACAAGATTCAGAACTAAGCTTACTTTAGTTCTCAGTACATTGTTTTTTTCTCTCTTGCCCTTTCACTCTGCCTTTGCAACAGGGACACCAGAACTAGCTCCAACTAATACCGATACTATATCACTATATTTTAATAGTGATAACTATTACAATTTTGCTCGTTATGGCAGTTCGGACTCAGAGCGTCTGTATGTCAATATTTCAAATCCTGAAAGTGAGCAGGTTTTTCTTGGTTTTTCAAGACCCATTACAAATGGTCACGGTCCAGGTGCTAACTTTATAGATGGATTCTTTCGAATTATTGATCCAACAGGTGCTACCGTATTTGGACCACAACGATTGAGCGCCACTACATCTAATATTTCAAGCTATGCTGAAACAGTATTAGGCCCAACTCCAATTGGAGGAGCAGGAGGGTACACACCTTTTACTTTTGATCCCAGTGGCTTACCTTCCGGTGATTATCATATAGAATTTAGTCGAGACTCGTTGGTAAATAATGGCGAATTATTGATTACCTATTTTGACATTACTGTAGCTACAAACAATGTAATTCCTGTTGCGCAACCAGGTAGAGTATTTGCTAAAAACTGGGCATTTTTCTTACCCAGTATTGATAAGCCATCAGCTACATATGGTTGGTTTGACAGACCTTTCAACGGTCGATTTTTCATCTATACAGATGATGGATTTGTCTCAGACATTGATTTCTTAAATTCAGGATTCCAACCTGCAGCCTTTAATATTTCTATGAATAGTATGGGGACAGGTACTTCAGGAAATGTTATTGAAGATAGAAAGTCACTGAATTCAGGTCAAGGAAATACCGCAGAATATAGAATATTTTTAGATGAGCCAGACGAAGTCGTTTATCCCTCTGGTTCCTTCGGATCCTTATTAAATGATTCTACTGAACTAATTGGATGTCCAGAAACAGGATATTTTCTAAAGGTAGTAACAACCCAACAAGGAGTTATAGAAATTTTATTAGATCAAAATCAGACAACAGGCTCGGGAATATATGACCCTGGTACTGCCGATCGATTATTGGCAATAGATGTTACAGAACAATCAACAGATGATACCCCAGGACTATATACACGCTATATCCCTTGGGATGGCCTGGATGGTTTAGGTGCTGTTGTGGATGTAGCTACCGTTACACCTCCTGTTGAAATCACCTTTTCTCAAGGTCGCTACCACATTCCACTATACGATGCAGAATATAATTTACATGGATTTAAATCTACTATTATACGTCCAACACCACCCTCTTCCTATGTTTTAAATTATTATTTTGATGATAGTAATATTCCAGATGATCCTAATATAGCGGGGCAAGGACAAATCAACTCAGAAGGTTGTGTACCTGTTGACTCTTGTCACCAATGGAATAATTCAGACTATGGAAATCTAAATACAATTAATACCTATTGGTTCGCAAAACAAGAATTTCAGGATGAACCATTAACCTTAATTTCAGACTGTGGACCTGACAGAGATGGAGACGGAACCTTTGATGCCGTTGATATTGATTGGGACAATGACGGTATCCCCAATTATTTAGAATATACTGGTCCAAATCCTACTATTGATAGTGACAATGATGGTATTCCAAACTTTGAAGATAAAGATTTTTGTACTTTAAATGCCTTCGGTATTTGTGCTTATTTAGATCTTGATAATGATGGACTCCCTACTTTTCTAGACCTTGATGCAGACAATGACGGGATTCCAGATATTATAGAAGCTGGAGGAGATGATAATGATGGTAATGGAATTGTTGACGTATTGACAGATAGTGATAATGATGGACTTGTAGATACCTATGATTCAAATGATAACTCTGGAGTGGGTGTTCCTACTACAGTTACAGTTGCAGATGATTGCCAAACAGCAAATGGCCCAACGCACACACTTTCTTTTTCATCTGTAGATATTGATGCGCTTAGTGATATAACCTTTACGTTTTCGCTTGAGGGAGACTATGGTGCTGACTTTGAAACCTTTGCTATTACTGGTGAGGGCGGTGTTGTCATTTCATCTGATCAAAATCGACAAAATTCAGATAACCCAACCTATGCTGATTGTGCTTCACCGGGTATGGGTTTCACTTTTACCATCAACCAGTCACAGTGGAATAACTGGAATAACGACGGTACAGTTGTTATTACCATACAAGCAAGTACAGCTGTAAATGTCTGTACAAACAGATCATGCGCTTTGTCTCCGGAAGTAAGTTATGACATCCCACCTGCAGGGCCGGGCACTGACATTGCCAATGCAGATACCGATGGAGATGGTTTACACGATTTCCTTGATTTGGACTCAGATAATGACGGTATAGCTGACTTAGTTGAAGTCGGTGGTATTGATACCGATGGAAATGGAATGGCTGATGACATGATAAACCCTGCGACTGGTGACACCAATTCAAATGGTTGGTCTGATGCTATAACAACTAGCCCTCTCGTAAATAATAACTTAAACGATACTACTATTGATTTTGATAACGATAGCTTTGCCAATCACCTCGATCTAGATTCAGATAATGATGGCATTACAGATGTCATCGAATCAGGAGGCCAAGATGGCAATAGTGATGGAATAGCTGACGACGGTTCAGGAACAATAATAGATGTCAACGGTGATGGCTGGGGTGACAGTTATGATGAAGCTACTATTACAACAACTACAGATGGAGGAGATACCAATAGCATTGCTGACTTCAACAGTGGAAGAGATGAACCTGATTTTGACGGAGATGGCTTACCTAATTGGCTCGACATTGATGCGGATAATGATGGTATCCTTGATAATAGTGAAGGACAATTAACAACTGGCTATACAGCACCAACCACAGATAGTGATGGTGATGGTCTAAATGATGCTTATGAAATTGCTGGTACTATCGGTAGTTTTGGAGGTGTAGGTATTATCCCTGAAAACACAGACGGAATTGCTGATGGTGCTGATTATCTAGATTTAGATACAGACAATGATGATGAAATAGATGCCATCGAAGGACATGACACAGACGGTGATGGTGTAGGTGATAACAGTTCTGTTGCTAACACTGGTGTTTACACTGGTGTAGATAGCGATCAAGATGGGCTAGACGATGGTTATGATAATAATGTTGGCTCACTAGATCCAACAGATGGCGGATTAACGCCTTCCAGTTATGTTGATTTTGACGACACTGTTTCAGCAGAACGAGACTGGAGAGAAACTTCAGATATTGATTTGGACAATGATGGTATTCCTAATTCAGTTGAAGATGGAGGTACTGGTTTTGATCCAATCGCAGATGAAGATGGTGATGGAATTCCAAATTTCCAGGATGATAATGATGTAACGGCAAGTTTCCCTTCTTTTATAGACACCAATAATGATGGCATCAATGATGTCTATGACACTGATTTAGATGGCATCCCTGACCACGCTGATTTGGATGCAGACAATGACGGTATTCCTGATATTGTTGAAGCAGGTGGAACAGACCTTGATAATGACGGAAGTGCGGATGACATGACCGATGAAGACAATGATGGTTTAGCTGATATTTATGATACAGATTGTGAAAGCGCACCAAGCGTACCTTGTACAATTGTTGGAGTAGATATTCCTAATGAGGATACAGACGGTGATGGAAGACCTGACTACATCGACCTTGATTCAGACAACGACGGTATTGCCGACCTAGTAGAAGTTGGTGGTGTTGATACGGATGGCAACGGAATGGCAGACGATATGTCTAACCCTCTAAGTGGCGATACCAACACAGATGGTTGGTCTGATGCAATTACCACTAGTCCTTTAGTTGATGGTGACCTTAACGACACCGCAATTAATTTTGATGGCGACAGCCAAGCAAATCATTTAGATATTGATAGTGACAATGATGGAATTACAGACGTACTTGAATCAAATGGATTAGACGGTAATGGCGATGGAATGGCTGATGACGGTTCTATAGCTGGTACGCGAACTGATACCAACAATGATGGTTGGGAAGACAACTATGACAATGGAGTTATCACTTCAACAACAGATGGCGGAGATGCCAACACCATTGCTGACTTTTCAAATGGATCAAATCAACCAGATTTTGATGGGGATGGTCAAGCCAACTGGTTAGACATTGATGCAGATGATGATGGTATCGTTGATAATAGTGAAGGACAATCCACGATTGGTTACATAGCTCCCACAACAGATAGTGATCAGGATGGACTGAATGATGCTTATGAAATTGCTGGTACTATCGGTAGTTTTGGAGGTGTAGGTATTATCCCTGAAAACACGGATGGTGTAGCTGATGGAGCAGATTACCTAGATTCAGATTCAGATAATGACCTCGAAGCAGACAATATAGAAGGACACGATGTAGATGGTAATGGTATTGTAAACGGAGCAGATGACCCACTTAACAATGCCAATACCGGAATCTATACAGGTGTGGATTCAGACCTTGATGGTTTGGATGATGGGTATGATAACAATATTGGATCACAAGACCCAACAGACGGTGGATTAACTCCTTCTAGCTATGTTGATTTTGATAACATTGGAACAACAGAGCGAGACTGGAGAGAAACCTCAGATATTGATTTGGACAATGATGGTATTACCAATGCTGATGAAGATGGAGGAACTGGCTTTAGCCCAACAGGTGATGCTGACGGTGATGGTATTCCAAACTTCCAAGATGACAGTGATGCAGCTAGTGGATTCCCAAGCTTTACAGATATCAATAATGATGGTATCAATGATGCATATGATCAAGACTTGGACGGAATTCCTGATTACATAGATTTAGATTCAGACAATGACGGTATTCCTGATTTGGTCGAAGCTGGTGGAGTTGACACCAATGGTGATGGCCGTGCAGACGACCTCACCGACACAGATGGTGATGGATTAGTTGATGCTTACGACAGCAACTGTGTAATAGGTGCTTGTACACCTGCAACAACGGGAACAGATATACCGAACCTAGACACAGATGGTGATGGTAAGAATGACTATTTAGATATTGATGCAGACAATGATGGTATTCCTGATATTGTTGAAGCAGGTGGAACAGATACTGACCATGACGGTAAAGTAGACGCTCCATTAGATGAAGACGGTGATGGGCTAGCTGATGTTTATGATGAAAATGCAACAGACGGATCAGGTAGTGGTGGAACCAACGGAACTGCTTTAGTTGAAACTAATGGATCAGGAGACTGGTTAGGATCAGATGGCAAAACACTGGATACTGATGGCGATGGCTTCGTTGATGGTCTAGATCTAGATGCAGATAATGATGGTATTCCTGATTTGGTTGAAGCAGGTGGAGTCGATACAGATGGCGATGGCCGCGCAGACGATCTCACCGATACAGACGGTGATGGATTAGCCAATACTTACGACAGTAATTGTATGCTAGCGGCATGTTCACCTGCAACAACGGGAACAGATATGCCTAACGAAGATAACGACAGAGATGGCATTGTTGATTACTTAGATTTAGATGCAGATAACGATGGTATTCCTGATATTATTGAAGCGGGTGGTATTGATGCAAACGGTGACGGGCGTGTAGATCAAAACCTTGATGTAGACCAAGATGGTCTTGCAGATGTTTTTGATGAAAATGCTGCTGATGGTATTGGTAGTCCTGGCGTAGATGGTATTTCACTAGTGGAAACCAACGGTACTGGTATCTGGCGTGACGGAAACACAGGACTATCTTTAGATACCGATGGTGACGGCCGTAATGATGGTTTGGATTTAGATGCCGATAATGATGGTATTCCTGATCTCATCGAAACAGGAGGTTCAGACGATGACGGAGATGGACGTGTAGATACAGGTATCGCTCCTTGGGATGCAGACAATGATGGTCTTGCAGATATCTATGATGAAAATGCAAGTGATGGACCAGGAAACACTGGCTTAAATGGTACCGCACTAGTTGAAACAACAACTGACACGAACAGTGATGGACGTATTAATAATAGTGAAGCCATGATTGGCGGTAACTCAAATACAGTTAATTCAGACACAGATGACCTTCCAAATCACTTGGATTTAGATGCGGATAATGATGGTATCGTTGATATACTTGAAGCAGGTGGAACAGATTTAAATGGAGATGGTCTGGTAGATGATTATAATCCTTCTACTCCAACTACATTCGATGTTGCGGACAATGATGGATGGTCACCTACATATGACGGTGACGCAGCAAACGACGGTGCAGTAACTACAAGCGGAGATGGTACACCAATCGTTGCTACCAATGACAGCAATTTTGATGGATTCCCAGCAGCTTATACACTTGGAGATTCTGATCAAGACAGTCACCCAGACTTCCTCGATATTGATGCAGATAATGATGGTATTGTTGATAATGTAGAAGCACAGGATACACCAGGTTACACATTACCTGATAATTTAGACTCAGACGGAGATGGTATAGATGATGCTTATGACACCTATCTTGGTTTCGGAGGAACGGGAATTGATACAGATAATTCAGATTCTCAAGGTTCACCATATGATCATGATGGCGATGGCATTGCTGATTACTTGGATACAGATTCGGATGGTGATAATATTCCTGACATGCAAGAAGCATGGGACAATTTATTTGATGGCGACTCACAAGTAGATAGTGGTGTTGGAACTTGTGATGGGTCTGATGTAGATAATGATGGTTTACAAGATTGTTTTGATAGTGACACCAACAGTCCATTAGTAACAAGCTACCAGACACCCATCAATGATAACGGTACAGAAGGTACGAGTACAACAGCTAGTACACCAACTAGTGGTGCTGACCCATCTGACATATTCCCTAACAATGATAGTGGTGACGGACAGCCAGACTTTAGAGATGTAATTATTGACTGTGGAACACCGCGTGTATATTATGCGAGTACAGAAAAATCAGCAGGAACTACTACTGATTATGAATTTGATGGTACAAATCATGTTGACCAATCTGATACAAAGATAGTACGAGCAACCACTTTCTGTACACCTGGAGACGGATGGTTCTACTTTTACAATCCATTAGAACCTGATAACTACTTATTTGCGTTGAAAAATGCAGCAGGCAGTCCGAACACCGTTCCAATTAGTGAATTGATTGATTTTGTAGAAATTAAAATAGAGGAAGATCGAACTGACCGTCATGTAATAGATGCTTCGCAAGCAAATCTTGTGATGGAAAGAGACTGGAACGTAGCGCTTAAAGGGACACCAAGTCCAGGAAGTACCTTTGATGTGAAGTTTTACTTTCCTCCTGCAGAAATGGATTCTCTCTCGGCAGCTGCCGATGCTGTCGAAGCGATGGCTAATGGATCCGTAACGCGTAACTTCTATTGGTTTGGAAAAGATGGAGGTGTTTCTAACGAAGACATTACATCTTCAACAGTAACAGGAATGACTGACATTTCGACAAATGACCCGAATGTAACAACAGATTCCAGCGCTGACATTCTTGATGGAACGACTAGTGATGCAGGTAATGGAAAAAACTATGTTACCTTCGAAGGTTTATCCAATTTATCTGGAGGTACTGCAGGGATTACAATGACTTATGCTGTTTTGCCAGTAGAGTTAATTAGCTTCTCAGCTAAAGCAAACGATTGTACGATTGTACTTGACTGGAGAGCAGGTAGCGAAGAAAATTTCATTCATTATGAAATTGAGAAAAGTACAGATGGCCGTAATTTTGATAAACTCGGTCAAGTTGAAGGATTAGAAAACACGTCTAATTATGTGTACAACTTTGAAGATAGTAAAGCAAATAAAACCAACTATTATCGCTTAAAGATGATCGATCTTGATGGTTCTTTTGAATACTCTGAAGTAGTTATCATTAATGGTGATTGTGATGAAGAACAGACAATGCAGTTATATCCAAATCCAATTCAATCTAATGAGATTTTAACCATTGAGTTGCAAACTCAGCGAGAAGAAGCTCAGTTAATGATTACTGACATGAGCGGTAATATTGTGAGAAGAATGACTTTGAGCACTGAGAGAGGTTGGAACAAGTTAAGATTTAATACTTCTGACTTATCCGTTGGTACCTATTTTATCTTGAATCGCAGTGAAGAAGATGGTACTCCGACTAAATTTATTATAATAGATAAGTAATGGAGTTGAGGCTGGCGAAATTGGGACATCCCACAGTACCTGAAAGACTATTCAGATCTCTTGATAGAAGAAGTGAAGGCAGGCCGAATGCCAGCAAAAAGCTACGCTATGTTTTATGAAAATATAACGGGAAAGATTTTAAAGCAACCTCAGCTATATGGCACCAACCAGCAATTTAATGCAAAAGCTAAAAAGGTCATGCCACCTGATATATATCGAGGATGTAGAAAAAACAAATGTAGCGAGAGTAGCAATCGGGCTTCCTGCTTTGAAAAAAGGGGAGTACAGGATCGTTGAGGGGAAATAAAATTTTCCGTACGCTGGGACAGCGTCAAACAAGCACTAGTTTTTTTGAATACTCTGCACGAGTGGGGAGAGGAATTGGAATGTGAATTGGAAAGCGAATTTGAATTAGAATTTTCACTCGATCGTGGAGCTCCGCGATTGAGTGAAAAATTCGCATTCTAATTCCAATTTGCATTCTAACGCCCTTTCTCCCTCTTCAACCTATCCAACTTACGCTGATTAATCAAATTCCGAATCCAATTAGGAATGATAAGTGTACCAATCAAAAGATAAAAGTAATAGGTCATAAAACGCCAGCCGGAGGCCACGATTAATGCCAGCCCCTGCTCGGGGATATAGTCTTTTACAAATTTGGAGAAGGTGTATTCTGCCACACCCACTGCCCCGGGGGTAGGGCTACCCGCCATAATGACGAACATGGATTCCAGCCGGGCTATTAATTTCATTTCGCCCATAAACCCATCCACGATTCCTGGCTTGAGTGCAATGATCAGACAGCTTAGTAGACCAAAACGACAAAACCAGGCGACGGAAGTAGACATAATAGAACCGACATGAAAAGGCCATCTCTTTTGCTTCATTTCTTTGGAGGCAATAACTACATCATCTCCCAGTGCTTCCATTTTAGGACGGAATCTTTTCAACCATTTGAATTTGGTGAAAAAGACCAACACCGTTTTGACTATAGTCGGTTTAATAAAGAGACCATAGAAAAACAAGGTACCATAAATCAGGACAAAAGAATAAGCGCCAATAAAGGCAAATTCCATTCCTTGTACACCCAAACCGGAAGCTCCTTCGGGTCGTATCATTCCTATTCCAAAAATCAGGAAAAAAACCAATAAGGTCGACAGAAAAAATAGCGCATCCTGAACAGCAGAATATAGTACGATGGTCGTCGTCTTTGCCGTGGAGAGTTTTTCTTGCGATAAAACGAAAAGGGCTGCGGCGGAGCCACCCACACTTGTCGGTGAAACAGCGGAACTAAATTCCCAAATAAAAACCAGTTCAATACATTTTTTCCAGCTAAATGCTTTTTCCGAAAGGATACGTAAACGAGAGGCATAAGCCATATGACGCACAAATAAAAGGAAGACGGCAAAGCTCACCCAAAAGGTGGTGTGATCGGTCCAACTTATTTTTGCAAATTCTTCTGGCTTAAACTGGCTGTAGAACATGTAACCGACCACCCCTGCTCCAATCAACATGGGGACAATGATCCTAGAAATCCGAATGGACTTCAGCATTTCATCTTGCTCGTCGTTTGCTTTATCTATATCTGTATGGTCCACTTATTCTCTATCTGAGGTTTTAAAGATAAGGTTCTAATTTCGGTGCGCAAGATAGGTATTATAATAGGTAAGTGCTAGTAGTTGCTGGGGTGAATTTTTTGTTTGGGGAAGGGGGAAGAAGAAAAGGTTTGAAGGTTTGAAGGCTTGAAGGATAATCTAACGCGGAGCCCGCGATCGCGTGTTCTTCAAGCCTTCAAACCTCCAAACCCTCCAAACCTTCAACCCTTCAACCCTTCAACCCTTATCACCTTATCACCTTCAAACCTTAATAATGCATTAGGCTCTTCGAACTCCATCCCCCCTCCCTGTGACTTTCGATACTTCCATCAGTCTATTACATAGTGAAGTTGGGCATACAGTACACAAGTCAAAAAGTATTACCTTACGAGAAAATAGAAATTTATGATCTTTCCAATTGGTGATGACCAGGTAAAAGGCGGTGCCTTTCCTTTTGTTAGTTATACGTTTATTGCTATAAATGTGATTGTATTTTTGATACAGTTTATGTATCGGGCGGAGGGTTCGCTTATTTGTGAGTTTGGCTGTGTGCCGAATGAAGTGGTGGCTGGCGAGGACTACCTGAGTCTGATCACGAGTACCTTTATGCACGGTGGCTGGATGCATCTAATTGGGAATATGCTTTTCCTTTGGGTGTTTGCAGATAACATTGAGGCTACTGTTGGTAACTTCAATTTCTTTGGATTTTATATGTTGGGTGGTTTGTTTGCTTCGTTGGCTCATATTTATTTTAGCGTTGGTGCTGATCCTGCTTTGATGGTGGATTGTTGTAGTGCTTGTAGTGATATTTCCTGTGAGGGAAAAACGGTGCATTGCCCGGGATCGATTCCGAGTGTGGGAGCTAGTGGTGCTATTTCCGCGGTGCTCGGTGCTTATCTGGTGATGTTTCCAAAATCTAAGGTAAAGCTGTTGGTTTTATATCTGATGCAATCTTTTAAAATACCTGCTTTATGGTTTTTGGGGTTTTGGATTGCACAGCAGTTGCTTAGTGGTTTTATGTCATTAGGACCTGAGACGGCGGCTACTGGCGGTACGGCCTGGTGGGCGCATATTGGTGGCTTTGTTTTTGGATTGGCGGCTGGATTCTTTGCGCGGGATAAGGGTCGGGCAGCTTGGCAGCCTTAGCCTGTGGTTGGTGGTGGTGCTGTTCCGGAAGTTCCTCCTTCGAAGCGTGAGGGGAAGAATTATGATGAGGGGGATATGGTTTGATGGGGGTCGGGATGGGTTGACTTTTGATTCCGTTTTCTGAAGGTTAGGGCTTCCTTGCTACAAGTAGCTTTTTAAAATGTAAATTTGAAAATGTAAAATTTTTCGACAAGCCATGCCTATGCTGAAGCTTCGACTTACAAGCTCGGAAGTCCCTTCGGGCTTTCCGGTCTTTATATCGCGTTAGAAGGCGCTTCCCACTTCCAACTTCCCACTTCCAACGTCTACACCATCCGATAATTCCGATATTCCCAAATCCGCCGTCCCGTCATTTTCTCAATGAGTCGACTGACTTGATCTTTGAAAGTGTATTGATTGCGTGAAAGGTCATGGTCAAATTGCCAATTTTTTTCACGAATTCTTTTTTCCATGACTTTAGGGTGCTCGCCTTTAAACAGTTGCAGGGAGCGAATACCCGTATAGTCAAACGCATCTGCTTTCAAAATATTCTGATCTACCCAATCATCATCATGCCAGTATTTGTTGAATTGTTCTTGCTTGCGTTGCATAGCCTGTGGATCTTTGACCCAGCCGTAGTGATGGATGTAAGCATCGATTAGTTTTACATTTAACTTTTTATGCTTACCTTTTCGGAAGCCCTGTGCATCACCGTGGGAGTAGATTGTTGATTTGTTTTTTACAACACGAATCTCACGGCGATACCAACCCCGCGCATCTCCCACATAATCATACGAACCATAGAAGTGTCGATAATTGAATAAAAGGCCATCCACCTTCTCATCGTCTTTAAAATCCTGAAGCGCCTTTTTTATGACCGTATGATTTTTATCATCGAGCACCTCATCGCCTTGGATATAGAAAGCCCAATCGGCATCTGCACTAATTGCCCGGAAGGCCTTATCTGTTTCCTGCGCCAACACCCGCCCACCTTCGCGCAGAGCATCGTTCCAAACCGTTTGAAGGATTCGAATTTTAGGATCAGCTATATTTTTGATTAAATCTAAAGTTGCGTCTTCTGATTGGCCCACGGCCACCACCACCTCATCGCAAAGCGGTAAGATCGACTGTATGGCTTCTACAATCGGATAGTCGTAGATGATGGCGTTTCTGATGAAGGTGAAGCCGGCTACTTTCATGGAGGTTGACTTTTTAACCGTTGACTTGTTGATAGGTAACTATTCAGTGACTCTATTGATGAGTTCGGATGGATCTTAGATGTTATTTCGACTTCGCTACTCCTCGTACGCCGCCATAGGCTATGTCTCAAAATTCTCTTCTTTCTCAAAAAGTACTAACACCTGTGCTGCCCGCGTGCCGCCGAAGCTTTAGCGGAGGAGCAACGAAGCCGAATGTATCCTTCGCCAGCCTCTGGCTGGTCGAAATAACATCCACCAATATTCTATTCTTAAAGTCGTTCAATCAGGCGTTCATAAAAGACCCGCTGAATAATTATATTATGGTCAACAGTCGACATAATACAAAAAAAGAGACCCCTAAAAAGGAGTCTCCCGGTGGTGCCTCCAGGAATCGAACCAGGGACACATGGATTTTCAGTCCATTGCTCTACCAACTGAGCTAAGGCACCGTTTGCTGTAAAGCGAGGCAAAAATAGTCGCTTTTTTTATATTGCACAAGTTCAGAGGAAGTTTATTTGAGGGAATTTTAAGTATTTTAGCTAATTAGCCCACCTTTTGTATCTTTCTGCTGATTTGTGATTAGATTAAAGAGGGTTGGAAGTTGGAAGTGGGAGGTTGGAAGCGCCATCTAACGCGGAACTATACGGTCGAGTGAAGCTTCCAACTTCCCACTTCCATCTTCCAACTCTCTCTTCCCACCTCTTAAAAAAAACAACACATGCTTTCAAAAATAGTAAGCTTTCCCGTTTTCATGGCCCTTATAGCTGTTCTCTACCTGATATGGGAAAAAGGAGAGGAATACGTCATATACCTGGTGCCGATTGTCATATTACTGGCAGTTCTATATATACTAAGCCCCCAAATTGATTGGTTCCTGTACAAGCGTCGTCCGCCTGAAATGTATCCGCAGCTCAAGCAAATGCTGCAAAAACGACTTCCTTTTTATAGCAAGCTTAACGCAAAATATAAGAAACGTTTTGAGAGTCGAGTAATGCTGTACATGCTAGCCAATCAATTTTTGCCTCAGCTAATGGACACCGTCCCCAAAGATGCAGAAGCTCTGGTGGCAGCGAATGTGGTACAACTTACATTTGGTGTACCAGATTTTCGAATGCCGGCCTTCGAAAACATCGTGATGTGCCCAGGCCCCTTCCCTTCTCCTCAGTATCCGGAACACAATCATGTTGCTGAAATTTTTGCAGAAGACAAATCGATTCTCTTATCTATGGACCACGCCATACACGGCACCATCAATGCAAAAAAGAATTATAATATTGCGCTCCACGAATATGCGCGGGTTTATATGTTGGTACACCCTGAGATAGAATACCCAACACTACCTGCTGACATTTGGAAGAAACTGGAACTGATTTCTGGTTTTACCGAACAATACATTCGCGACCATATTGGTCGACCTGATGTACAGGCGCTACCGACGTGTATGGTTTGCTTTTTTATTTTTCCGGAGAAATTTTGGGAGGTCGAGCCTAAACTGTTTCGGGAGTTGTCTCGAGTGTTTAATTTGAATCCGATGAATGGTGGGTATCCGGTGGTGGATGTGGATTTGATGGGGGCGGATGCGGGGTGAATGGAAAGGTTGGAAGTTGCAAGCGGGAAGCTCACTCGACCGCGATGGGACGCGGATTAGACGGATTTTTTTATCGCGTTTTAAAGATCGGTAAGCACTATCGCGAAGCAAAGGGATTGCCGAGCTGAGACGCAAGAAATAAGAATGCGAATCAGAAGTTTTACGTTAAAGGGGAAAATTCTAATTCACATTCTTATTTCTATTTCTACTTTTTAGCGTCTCAGCTCGGCAATCACTGGCCGTTCCGGCGAATTGCTTACCGATCTTTTATTCGTGATACCTATTCACCTCCTTTCACATCCTTCACCGCATCGTCTAAATCCTTGGTCGCTTTTTTCAGCTTCTCCAAATCTTTTTCCTTCTTAGTTTTGCCGTTGCTTTCTGCCTTTACCTTTGGTTTTTCAGCAGGCGCCTTGTCATCGAAGGGGTCTTTTGAGAAGGTGAGGCCTTTCAAATTGGTGTGTATATAAATAGTATCGCCAGGTCCGTAATTGCCACTAAGTACTTCTTTTGACAATGGGTTGATCACTTCACGCTGTAACACTCGCTTTAGCGGACGGGCACCAAATTGTGGATCGTAGCCCAACTCAGCTAACAAATCTTTTGCGGATTCGCTCAATTTAACTTTTAGCTCTTGTTTGCCCAACATCTTGTGCGTTTTGCGCAAAAGGATATCTAATATCTTTTTGATTTCTTTACGCGTCAATGGCAAAAACATAATTTGCTCATCAATCCGGTTCAAAAATTCGGGACGCAGATTTTCTTTAAGTGCTTCGAGGACTTCACCTTTTGTGGTTTCGACAATATCCGCACGATGCTTTTCGCCAAGTGCGTCGAGATCTTCAAAATTTTCAAGGATGGTCTCCGCTCCCATATTGGAAGTCATAATGATGATGGTATTTTTGAAATTGGCGACACGACCTTTGTTGTCTGTCAGGTGGCCATCATCTAAAACCTGTAACAGAATATTGAAGGTGTCCGGATGCGCTTTTTCAATTTCATCCAGGAGGACAATTGAGTAAGGCTTTCGCCGAACGGCTTCTGTCAACTGACCACCTTCATCATAGCCCACATATCCGGGAGGCGCCCCTACGAGACGGGATACCGAGTGGCGTTCCTGAAATTCACTCATATCAATACGGGTGATGGCTTTTTCATCATCAAACAGTACTTCTGCCAATGCTTTTGCCAACTCCGTTTTACCAACTCCGGTAGGTCCCACAAAGATGAACGATCCGATTGGTTTGTTGGCATCTTGTAGTCCGGCCCGAGAGCGGCGCACTGCGTCTGAGACAGCGACTACTGCTTCGTGCTGCCCGATTAATCGTTTACCGATTTCCTCTTCCAATTTGAGTAGTTTGTCCTTTTCGCTCTTCATCATTTTGGCAACAGGGATTCCTGTCCAGCGGGCTACTACTTCGGCTATATCATTACTGGTTACACGGTCATTGGTGAAGCGTGTTTCTTCCGGAAGCTTACTCAGTTTTTCTTCTGCTGCCTGTAGCATGGCCTCTTTTTCCTTCATTTCGCCGTAGCGGATTTTTGCGACCAATTCAAAATCGCTATCGCGCTCTGCCTTGGCTGCCTTGGTTTCCAGGTCTTCAATTTTCTTTTTGATTTCGGAAACGGTATCGACTACTTCTTTTTCATTTTTCCAGGCTGCCATTAAGCTATCCAGTCTTTCACGGGCGTTGGCAATTTGTTCGTTTTTCGCTTTTAGCTTTTTCTTATTGCCCTCGCGTTTGATACCTTCCCGTTCGATTTCATATTGACGGACTTTACGATCTTGTTCATCAATCTCATCGGGTAGTGAGTCCAATTCCAAACGCAATTTAGCCGCAGCTTCATCAATCAAATCAATCGCTTTGTCCGGCAAAAATCGGTCAGCAATATAACGATGTGATAATTCCGCAGCCGCCATTAATGCGGAATCTTCGATATCAATTTTGTGATAAACTTCATACCGTTCTTTCAAACCACGAAGGATAGAGACGGTGTCTTCTACAGACGGCTCATCAACGACCACGGTTTGAAAACGACGTACGAGTGCCTTGTCTGCTTCAAAATATTTTTGATATTCATCAAGTGTGGTGGCACCGATCGTTCGCAACTCACCACGTGCCAGTGCTGGCTTTAGAATATTGGCCGCATCCATGGCTCCACCTCCACCACCTGCACCAATCAAAGTATGAATCTCATCAATAAAAAGAATGACCTCTCCATTGGAGTTGGTGACTTCTTTTATCACACCTTTTAGTCGTTCTTCAAATTCTCCTTTGAATTTTGCACCAGCGATCAAACCTGCGATGTCTAGTGTGAATATTCTTTTAGATTGTAAATTTTCGGGGACATCCTGGTTGACTATTCTCCAGGCGATACCTTCTACTATTGCTGTTTTTCCAACCCCAGCTTCACCAATTAAAATGGGGTTGTTCTTTTTTCTGCGGGATAGGATATGGAGTACGCGTCTGATTTCTTCATCACGTCCGATGATGGGATCGAGTTGTCCGGTCTCCGCTCGTTCGTTGAGATTAATTCCAAACTTTTGAAGTGCGTTGTACTGATCTTCAGAATGCTGGTCGGTTACTTTTGCCCCTTTTCGAAGTTCAGTGATGGCGGCTTTCATTTCTTTTTCGGTGGCACCTAATGCTTTTAGCATCATGGCTCCTTTATCTTTTCCCTGGAGGATTCCGAGAAGGATCATTTCTACCGAGATATATTCATCACCGTATTCTTTCAGGTTTTTTTTCGCTCGACTCAGTGCTTTGTTGGAGTCGTTGGTTAGGAACTGCTTTTCGGCGCCTTCTACTTTTGGATATTTGCGGATGGCGTCATCCAATTCTTTTTGAAGACGAGCTATGCTGACATCCATTTTCTTTAGTAGAAAGCTGGGAACGTGCTCGTCCGTCATCATGATGCCGCGGATGAGGTGTGGGGTGTCCACCGTTTGTTGATCGTAGCTACCGGCGAGTTGTTGCGCCTTGAGAATCGATTCTTGTGCTTTGATTGTGAAATTATCGTAAGTCATATCTTTTATTTTACTTTGTACCTTTTTAAGGTTTGAATGGTTGAAGGTATCAAGGTTTGAAGGACACTCGATGGTAGGCTTCGCATATCGCGTATCCTTCAAACCTTCAAACCTTGTCACCTTCAAACCTTTCTCAACACGCAATATAGCCATCAAATTATTGGCCAATGCAGAATATTTTGATTTTTTAGATAAAATGGCAGGCTGAGGCTATGAGTTAGGACTTTTTGACATATGATTTCGGGGTAAGGCTGACAAATTTAAGTCTCCTTACTTCTTACTTCAACTCCTGTTTGACCATCTCTTTTACTTTTTCTAAACGCTGTAATGCTCTAGCATATGCCCAGTGGTGGCTACTACAAGCGCCTTCGTAGTCTATGCAGATATTTCTGAATTTTTTATTATTGAGAAAAGTTTTTACGTCGGTGCGGGTATTCGGATAAGTGATGGCATCTTCAAAATAGATTTCCTCGTAGAGTAACGGCATGAGGTGACCATAAAGGACTTTATCTTTGTGTGCTTCCATCATTTCGATATAGGCATAGTCGTATTGGTATAGTTGATTGAGTTCTCCGATCAATTCTTTATTTTCGAAAACCGTGAGCCCCCCTGTGTTGTTGAGCATTCGAAAGGTATTGTTATTGGGAAGAAAATTGGTATAGGACATAATTTCTTTGATGGATCCGCTAAGTTTGGGCAAACTGTCTGTATTTGCTGGATCGTACTTCAGGGCAAATACCAGGCTGTTTATAATTCTGTTTGTTGATTTCATGTCGCTACTCATTTGCTTATAGTCGATTTCCAAATCATCACTCAAACTTTCCAAGTGTCTGTTGTATGCTTTGTGGTCATTCCGGCCTTGGTTCCATTCATTGAGGGCAAAGGAGAGCGTTATCCCTATAATGATAACGATAATTTCTGTTAGGTAGCGACCTATACTTTTAGTTCGGTTATTCTTTGATTTTGGTTTCATACAATTTAGTTATTTGGTTCATCCTTAATTTTTCACAGACATTCTAAAAGCATCAGCAAACCAGATAATAAGAGTACACCCGATGTACTGAAGGTTTGATGGTTTGAATGAACAATTATAACACGGAGCCCGCGATTACGTGTCCTTCAAACCTTTATCAATGCATACAGTATAACCATCAAATTATTGGTCAATACAGCATAGTATGACTTTTCAGATAAAAAAGCAGGTTGAAACTACGGGTCAGTACTTTTGACATGTGACTTTGAGACACTCATAGAGAAGCAGCATGAGGTGCTCATAAAATATCTGATCGTTTGTATACTTCCATTTTTCAATAGAACACATTTAACACAAACAGACGTTTTGAAACTTTACTAATTGCTGTATCATTTTTCTACAACAGGTTCCATAAAACAATCTAAGAATTCCTCAGTTATACCCTTCAACTTTCTTCTGTTGCATAAACTATATAATTCCTCAACCGCTGAATATGAAAAGTATTTCGTATTCAAATCTCTAAACTGATTCTTATTTGCTTCCCTTACAACTTTTGCTCTTTCATCATCTGAGGCAACAATAACATATCTTGTTGGGAATGGAGGGAATTTATCTTTAAAGTGTTTCATCCTAGTAAGGCCACTAGTTACCCCCGTTGAGTGTTCTATCTCGATTACTGCCGGCATTAATCTTCCATTTTTAAACCAAATACAATCGATTAATAACGCCGCTTTAATTGCTTCTTTATGAGCCATTATTAATTGCTCATCTTTTAAGGATCCAATTACTCCATCTGATTCACCTAGCCTTTTATTGTTATAAATAATTCCTTTGTCATTACTTGCCACCCACGTCCTGAAGCCTAATTGCTTACCAATTTTATAAAGCGCAACTTGAATTTGAGCGTGCCTTCTTTGGATATTGATGTCTAATTCTTCGCTTGTAAAATTCTTATCAGGCAAAGTAACTGCATCATAAATTATATCCGTTGATGGAACTTCAGAAATGACCATTTCTGTTTTTTCTTCCAATGCAGTTCCTAATTGATGTGGTTTATTAGGAAGCCACATTAAATGCTTGTGACCACCTTTTATTTTTTCTTTACCTCCTATTCTTTCAATTCGTCCAGGATATGTAAAATAAAACTGAGGTGTATGCGCTAATAAACTTTCAAGTGCTGATCTAGTGTTATAGCTAGCCCCAAGAACCCTATCAACATTTACAGGAAGCCCCTCTTGAAAGGCATTAGCATATCTCCATATCATCTCTGAAGAAATAGAAATTTCATTAGCCTTATCAATCGTCTCGCCTTTACTAGGATCGAATCTTTTAATTTTTATTGGCCCCTGTGGTAACTCCACGAGTTCGATTGACAAAACTGTTTTAGTTCTTGGATTTATATAATTGTAAAGCTGATTCTTAGGTAATTGATTGATAAAGCTTGTTAGGTTGTTTGCTGTTAATCTTTTCATCCTTGCTATTTGTTACGAAATCAATAATAGTCTGGGCCAATCCTTTTGCTAATAAATAAGGAACTCCATTACCTATCGTTTTAAACATGTTTGTTAAAGTCATATCCTCTGGTAAAACAAATGAAATAGGCAAGGATTGAATCGAAAGTGCTTCTGCGGCTGATATCCTTCTTGCTTTATATGGATGAAGGTGTACTTCATTATTACCATAAGCAGCGGTAGGTGAGTACCTCCACCGATGCAATCTTTTATAAGATTTCTTAGAATCGTCTCCTTCTTCTATTATTTTGAATTTATTACTTTTTGGATTAAAGCAATGAATAGAATTTGGATGGCCGATGACTTTATTTTTATTAAACCAATATTGAACTGTCAAATTTTCAATAATGTCATTTGGCATTTCTAGTGAGCCATTCTCGTTAAATGGAAGTGAAGTTGGCCAATTTATTGAAAAAACAGATTCTCTATCATAGAGTGTATGTATGTTCCAGTCAAATTTGTTATTCAAATCTGCATTAGAGTAACTGTTTAATCCAGCAGATTTGAGAGCTTTTCTTCTAAAACCAATCAAGATTATTCTGTCTCTATCCTGAGGAACTCCATATTCCAGTGCATTTACTAATTTTTCTGTTAAGAAATAGCCATTTTCGGTAAGTTGATTTTTCAATTTGGTGAAAAATACTCTGTGCTTTTCAGTTCGATAAAGCCCTTTTACATTCTCGAACAGAAAGAAATCTGGTTTATTTTTACAGATTAAATCGATGTAAGTTTGAGAAAGTATTCCATTTTTTCCATTGCTACCTTTGTTCTTCCCACCAACACTAAAATCAGGACAAGGAGGACCTCCGATAAAACCTGTCAAGTCATCTTTCTTTTTTGATTCGTGAATTAACTTTGAAAGACTATTTCCTTCCAATAAATTAGTAATATCCTCGTTTGAATATCCAAAATTTGGTTTTTCAATATTTAATCTTGCTCTTGAATGATCATATGCATCAAGAAAAGGTTTATGGATTTCATTCACAAAATTAATATTGAACCCTTCAGTTTTTTCAAACCCTAAATCAAGAAACCCCGCTCCAGCAAAAAAAGAATATATCCCTACTTCCATTATTTTAATGATTTTAATGATTTTAATTTAATACGTGAAATTGCAATTTAACAATAAAAATCACTTTTTTGGTTATACTTTGTGTTAAAAATCCAGTCCCGTCACTTCTTTCTTTTGACTTAATCTTTCCAACTATTTGACCACTATTTTTCTTTCAAAGGTATCCGATCATCATAAACAAATCGGGCCACAGGGTACACGCGATGTGTGCGTTCGTAGTGCGCTGAATTTTTGTAAATAAAATCAAGCTGCGCTCTGGCATTTTCTGCGAAAGCTGAATCCGCTAATTTCTTTGCTTCAAATGTTGCTTTTAGTTCCGGATCATTGTTTAAATATTCAGCAGCAAGGTCTTCGAAAACGTAAGCCGAATAATGTTCCTTTTGCATTAAAATACCATCAAAGAAGTTCCAGGCGAAGTAGGAGTCGACTCCTTGTGGCTCCAGCATTTCTACAATGTAGCGATTGGAGGTCTGATTGGTAAAGACCACATAGTCTCCTTCAAAAAATGGCCAGGTGATTCTTTTAATCGTATCCACTTCAACATTGCTATGCAGGTAGTGTCCTTCGTAAGCGTAATCTGTTGTTTTGAAATCTTTGATGCGATAAAGTTGTACATCCATTTCTATATCTTCACGGAGTATTCTTACCACTACCCCATTCCATCTGAGGCGATCCGCTATTTCGCGATAAGCTTGAGGAATGATATAAGCCATCGGACGATTGATGCTACGATTCGCTTTGTAGTGATTGTAATTAGGAATCTTTTTGGTGTAAGGTTTATTGCGGTCGTAGTAGAGGCGATCAAAACCCGTCACTTCACTTTTTTTATACGCCGCCTCATAACCTTTAAACGTAACTTGTTCTACTTTGGATTTATCCAACGCCCAACTTAGTGGAAACTTAGCTTTACTTTTTGTTTTTTCAACCGCCTTCTCCCGTGCTTGCTTCATTGCCAAGCGATCAGCATCCATCGCACTAATCATCACATCCATAAAGGCGTAAGTGCTTTGGACCCGGTCTTTATACGGTTTCAACATATGCGTTTCCGGGATAAAGGAAATACAATTAAATAAGGAAGCGTAGCCGGAAGAATAGCGTGGCGTATCCATGAAACCCATGATGCCTTTATCTGGTGTTGCATTTCCAAAAACATAGGGCGTCATCTCCCATTTCTGTTCCGCCATGTCTTTGTACAAACGTGGTAGTAATTGTTCGTCCATGTAAGTAGCCAGAACCGGTTCCATTTTACTGTGCTCTGTAGCGATCAGCGTCATGGTGTATTGATAATCTGCACCATTGGAGGTATGGTTGTCAATAAAAACGTCCGGATTCCATTTGGTAAATAACTGATTAAAGGTTTGAGCATTTCGGCTGTCGCATTTGATGAAGTCGCGGTTGAGATCGAGGTTTTTTGCGTTGCCGCGAAAGCCGTATGCGTGTGGTCCGTTTTGATTGGTTCGGGTGCTGCTGTTTCTATTGAGCGCGCCACCGATGTTATATATAGGTATCACCACCAGTACCACATTATTGAGTTGACGTCGTTTCTTTTTGTCTTTTAAATAGTCCCGCACCAGCATCATGCTTGCATCTACGCCACAGGACTCGCCTGGGTGAATGGCATTATTGACCATTAGCACCAGTTTTCCTTTTGCTTTCAGAGAAGCCGGATCAAAGTCTTCATCGAGTGAGATGATGATTTCGTGTAAGGGTTTTCCGCTGTCTGTTGTCCCTACTTCGTTGACTTGAAGTTGACTGTGGTCTTTAGCCAGTTTTTTATAAAACTTAATGGCCTCCTGATAAGTAGCTGTGGTGTTTTCCTCTTTTTCAAAAGGAGTCAGAAATGTGTCATTTTGAGCAGCCAAGTTGGCGGTCAGGAAGCAAGTGAAAAGCAGGATTATGAGGGAGCGCATGTATATTAGGTTTGTTTAACTATTTAAATAGTTTGACGGAATTATTTAGATTTTTCTTTTTGATGATTTTGAATAATTTGGTTCCGTCACTTAAGAAACATGAAGTTATTTAAAAAATTTTACAAAAAGTAGGCGCTTGAGTTAAATACACTGTCATTTAAGCTTCGTCCGAATTTGAATCGGTTATTTTGGAATTAATGGAGTTATAAATTTCGCGAATAACCTTAGCTATTTAAGGAATTTCTAACGAAAAGGTGACTGTTCAGCCGTCCCTTAATCCTTGAATAGTGCGACTCCCTACGGGGTCGTAAAACACACGGTCTTATTTTTCTCACATCATGTGACCTCTCTGATGCTCAAAATGGAGTTAATGAACTAGTTGATTCATACGATAGTCCCAGTGCAAAAATATATACAAGAGTTGAAGACGACATGACTGGATGCTTTGCAATGGAAGACATTACACTTTCAGTTGAAACTAAATGTGAAGAAATATGTGATGATGAAATTGAGAATGATGGCGATGGATTTACTGATTCTACAGATTCAGAATGTGGTGATGCAATGGCACCAGTACTTAGTGAACAATAGATGCTGGATGCAAATTGCTGGATCACTCGACCGCAGCGACCGCGCTTGTATGCCGAAGTGAGACAAAGGCATGCGCATCACACGGTAGTGAAAATCCTGCATCTTGCATCCAGTATCCAGTATCTAGATTATCGTAGAATTACTCTCTTTAAGCTTATCCATATTCAAGGCTTCAACACCATCCGAGATTAAAGAAGCCAGTAAGTCTCCAATTTCTGAACAGGTCAAGGTCATTCCCGTTCTCAAATCAGGGGTTCCAAGATCATGTTCCAAACAAATGGAGATGGCGCGTCGAACAGAACGAGCCGCCTTGTGCATTTCAAAATGATCTAACATCATAGCAACAGACAAAACAGTTGCCATCGGATTGGCTATATCCTGACCTGCAACTTGAGGATAAGAACCATGAATGGGTTCAAACATGGCCACATGTTTTCCTACAGAAGCGGATGGCAGCATCCCCAGCGAACCTTGCAGCACACTCGCTTCGTCCGACAAAATATCTCCAAACATATTTCCAGTAAGTACTACGTCAAAGGCACCCGGGTTTTGTACCAATTGCATCGCTGCATTATCTACAAACATGTATTCCATCGTTACTTCAGGATACTGACTGGCCAACTCCCGCACACGGGATCGCCACAAACGAGATGATTCCAAAACATTGGCTTTATCAACCAAAGTCAATTTTTTACGGCGATTCATCGCCGCTTTGAATGCGAGGTGCGCAATCCGGTCTATTTCTTCTACGGTATAAATCATCTGATCATAAGCCGTCTGTCCATCATCACTGATTCCTTTTTCTCCAAAATAAATACCACCTGTCAGCTCCCGATAAATTACAAAATCTACATCTTTGACCAGCTCTGCTTTTAGCGGTGAAAGATGGAGGAGGTTATCAAAAGTCTTGACCGGACGCATATTGCAGAAGAGCCCCATCATTTTTCGCAATTTCAGGAGACCTTGTTCAGGACGTACTTTTGCAGAAGGATCATTATCGTATTTCGGATCACCGATGGCACCGAAAAGAATGGCGTCAGAGTTGTAGCAAATGTCTGACGTTGTTTTGGGGAGTGGGTCACCAAATTCGTCAATGGCGCAGGCTCCAACAGAAGCGTAGGTATAGTTCAAGGTGTACCCGTAACGTTCAGCTATGGCATCCAGGACTTTCATTCCTTGTTTGATTACTTCTGGTCCGATACCGTCACCGGGAAGGACTGCTATATTCTTTGTCATGAGTTTAAATTTTATCGTTTTTATTTTATAAGTAGTTTACCTAGTGCTTATTACACTGTAATCTAAATTCTGCCCGTTTTGAATGCTTCTTTTGAAATTACTTCTCGTTAGAAATTCCTTAAATAGCTAAGGCTATTCGCGAAATTTATAACTCCATTAATTCCAAAATAACCT